>Ga0209709_10000023_pt1 | contig 132991 bp, 126 predicted proteins | sample ArcticOcean_MG_C_2_FD_187435 | JGI IMG/M metagenome (GOLD analysis project Ga0209709, IMG submission 187435) | Marine microbial communities from western Arctic Ocean - ArcticOcean_MG_CB4_136 (SPAdes) (version 2) | ecosystem: Environmental > Aquatic > Marine > Oceanic | place: Arctic Ocean...
TTTCTTATTGATGTCTTTAGTTTTATATGCAAATGGAAATGATGTTTATCGTGCAATTTTCGGGTAAAAGATTATTTAAATCCAATTAATCCTCTCTTAGTTTAAATAAAAAATAAACTTGTTTTTTGCAATTTTCAGCTTACTTTTAATAGGTAATGTTAACTCTCAAATAATTCAACAACGTCTATTAGAAGTAGAGGCAGCTGATGTTTCAAAATTTGAATCTGCAGTAGCTAAAAAAACTAAAATGTACAATAGTAAAAATGGTCAAACAAGATTTTCAACTTGGAAGATTTTAACTGGTCAAAATGCTAATCATTATATCAGAATGATGCATGCAAAATCGATGGGAGAATTCGATAATGTTGATACATCTGGTAATAATTTTTGGCGAAAAACAGTAGGTCCTCTTCACAAATCTGTTGGAAACCGAATAATGACTAGAAATAATGAATCCTCATATAATCCAGTTAATGCAAAAAGAAATAATCACAGAAGAATTATTTACTACAACTACAAAGATTCTGGAGATAAAGATTTTTGGATGTTTAGAAATAGATCAAAAAAAGTCTGGGAAGAAACTGCGTATAATCAAAGAGTGACAGTCATGGAATGTAACTCTGGCTGTAACGGTAATTGGGTAATGGTAAGATTCCATCACGAAAATTTTGCTGGGGAAACTGATGACTGGAATTCAAGACCTGATTTTATAAAAAAATATAATGAATTATTCGGTGAAGGCTCTTTAGAGCAAGATTCTGCAAGATTTAGAGCTTCATTAATGGATGATGGAATGAGAGTTCGTCACCATCAATATATGTCTGAATTAAGTTCTCCTTTGAATTAACTATTTATTTATAATGAATTTGAAAAAGGCCTCTTAAAGAGGCCTTTTTATTTATTGATTTTCTAGAAAATTTTCAGCTTGTTCAAGAAGATTAGATTTTTTTTCTGAATTCATTTTATCAAATGTGCTCACTAGCATTCTCATTCTTGGGTTTTTTACAAAAAACCCTCTATGTTTATCCATAAACCTCCAAAATAATCCATCCCAAATTATTTGCCATTCTCCTTTTTTGTAATCACTCATTTTAAATAAATAATTACTGCTTGATATATATGGCTTAGTAGACATTAATCCTCCATCACTGAATTGACTCATTCCGTAAACATTTGGAACCATAACCCAATCATAAGAGTCAATAAACATTTCCATGAACCATTTGTAAACTTCGTCTGGATCAAACTCACATAAAACCATAAAATTTCCTAAGACCATTAATCTCTCAATATGATGACAGTATCCAGTTTGATTAATTTTTTGAATAGTTAAATCAATAGGAATTATACCTGTGGTTCCTGAATAGAAGCTAGCCGGAATTTTTTTATTAAAGTTCCAAAAATTTCTTGTTCTCTCGTGACTTCCTTTTGATATATAAATCCCTCTTATAAATTCTCGCCAACCTATTATTTGCCTAATAAATCCTTCAATAGAATTTAATGGTATTGTATTTTTATCATAAAATGAAATTGCTTTATCAACAATTAATTTAGGAGAAAGAAGTCCGCTATTTATGAGTGGACTTAATAGACTATGATTTAGTAAAACCTCCTCCGAAACAATTGCATCTTCGTAAGATCCAAAATCTTCAAATCTGTTCTCTAAAAAATCTTGAAACCACTTTTCTGCATCAACATGATTATTTGGGTATTTAAAATCTTCATTTATCACGCCATAATTAGATGGAAAATAATTTTCTACATATTTAATTCCATCAGATAAAAACTTATTTTTTTTTGGAAATAAAATATCTGGAGGTCTAATATTCTTTGGATATTTCTTTCTATTTACCATGTCAAAAGACCACTTTCCTCCGTCAGGATTAAAGTTTTTATCAATTAAAATATTTAATTTTTTTCTTTGACTTATATAAAAAGTTGTGTGAAAGAATTTCTTTTTTTCAGGTTTAAAAAAACTATTTAAATCTTCCTGATCATTTATAAAAAGAAGTGAATCATGTTTTATTAATTTTATTTTATTTTCAATAGCAAATTTATTTATCCTTCGTTCCAGGAGGTAGTCAACCGAATCAATATATTCAATTTCTTTAAATCCTTTTTTAGACAACTCTATAATTAAATTTCTTATATCAGACAAATCATTATAGGAGTCAATATAATTGACTTTAACACCCATATTGCTTAAGTATTCATTATAATATTTCATTGAAGATCTATGAAATAAAATTTTTTGTTTGTGAAAATTATATTGTTTGAAGAAAAGAAATTCTTCAACTAAAAAAACTTCACTATTTTTTTTTAACAAAGGAGATTCTTTGAATAATTGGTTTGGAAATATTATACTACAAGTCAATTTCATATTGTTTATTTAACCACAATTTTTGAAAAGTGTTATTTGGATCATATCTGTCTGCTTGAAATTTTGGATTGAATTTTCGATCTGGCATAGGATCATTTCCAATCCCTGAATTATAAATCCAATTTCCATAATTACTATGTACGTCATAATCAATCAACATAGATTCAAAATAGGAAGCCCCAACTCTCCAGTCTATTAAAAGATCTTTTGTTAAATAGGAGGCAACGTTTTGCCTTCCTCTATTACTCATCCATCCAGTTTTTTTTAATTCTATCATATTAGCATTAATGAAAGACTCTTTGGTGGTTCCATTTATCCAGCTATTTATTGTGTCTATGTCAATTTTCCAAACCTTTGATTTTGAGTAAATTCCTCCTAATCTAAAAATCTTATTACCATGCTTAATCGATATATACTTAAAATAGTCTCTCCAAATTAATTCAAAAATAAGCCAGTAGGTAGATTGATTTTTTAGGATTTCATCTTCAAACTTTTTTACTTCCCAATATATTTGTCTGGCTGATATTGATCCATTAGCTAACCAGCTTGATAATTTTGAACTATAGTCAGTTTTTAATAAGCCATTTCTGGTTTTTTTATAAAATCCTAGTTTTTTTGATTTCCAAAAATAAAAATTGATTCGATCAAGCCCTGATTTAGTGCCTCCTTGAAATGGAAATGCGCTGTTTATATCGACTTTAAATGGATCAAGATTCAAATCTTCCAACTTTGGTATAGGAAATGTTTCTTCAAGCAAATTCGATTTATCTAATTTAATTGGAACAGGACAGCATTCTCTGACCGTAATTCTTTTCTCAATTTTTTTTCTAAAACTTGAAAAAACTTCTGGTATGTTTATTGGTTCAATCATTATCTCATCTGGATGAAATAAAAATTGATCGTATTCAGAATTTAAATTAAATCCTTTAGGTAATTTTTCAATTAAATCTTTCTCTATTTTTTCTTCTTCAATAGTCCACTCTTTTTGGCAATAGATATCGTTAATCTCATGATTCTTAATAACGTTTATTAATCCTGATATTGAGGGGGAATTGTCGATTATTAAAGAAATATTAAGTTCAGCTAAAGAGTTTTTTAAGTCTTCTATTGTTTCAATCAAAAATTGAGCTCTAAACTTTTCTGTTTTTTTAAACCCCCACTTGTCTTTTTTATAATAATTAGTATCAAAATTATAATAAGCAATAATTTTTTTATGAGAAATTGATGCTTGATGTAAAGATTTATTATCAAGTACTCGTAAGTTGTTTCTAAACCAAATTATTGCTTTTTGCTCCTGCATTTTTTACTACAATAAATTATTTCATGCCAGTTTTTCTCCCATTTTTTTCTCCATTTAAAATTTAAATTACAAACAGGACATTTTTTTTCTGGAAAATTTATTTTTAAAATTCTTTTCAAAATTTTATCTGACATTTATTAAAAAGATTACAAATATATATCAAAATGTTTAAAAAAATTTTGTAAAATCTAATGTTTACTATACACTTAAGTATATTTATATTTAAATTTTATTTCATGAAAAAAATTTTAGTACTATTTCTTTTTATTTCTAACATATCATTTAGTCAAATGATAACTAATGAATCAAAAGTTGAAGTGATAGAAAAAGAAACATTTAAAGAGTTGATTGAAAAAAATATTCAAGTTATTGATGTGCGAACTGCTGAAGAATATAGAGATGGTTATATAAAAAATGCAATTAATATTGATTTTAAATCTTCAGAATTTATTCAAAACATCTCAAGGTTAGATAAAAATAAATCATATTTAATTTATTGTAAATCAGGAAACAGAAGTGGAAAAGCCTCTAAAGTAATGGATTCGTTAGGTTTTCATAAGATCTATGATTTGAAGGGTGGTTTCATGAATTGGTAAATCAAATTTGATTTTTTCAAATTTTCTTTTAAAATTAATTCCGTGCTTAATTTTAAAAATAAACCTCTTTAGCCATTTTGTAAGTGTTTAAATGGGCATCTACAATAACACTAATATCTTCGGAATAACCACCCCCCATACTACACTGGACAGGAATATTTTCTTTTTTACATAAAGAAAAAACAAATTTATCTCTATCCTTGCATCCCTCTAAAGTTAAAGATAGTCTGCCTAGTTTATCAGTTTTTATAACATCTACTCCTGATAAGTAAAATATGAAATTTGGTCTAACTTTTTTAATTAATAAAGGCAAAGTTTTTTTTAAGATAGTTAAGTATTCGATATCAGTTGTATTGTCTTTAAGTCCAATATCCAAGTCACTTTTCTCTTTTTTAAATGGAAAGTTTTTATCTCCGTGCATAGAAAAGGTAAATACTTGTTCGATTGATTTGAAAATTGAAGCAGTTCCATTTCCTTGATGTACATCTAAATCAACAATTAATATTTTATTTATAGCATGATTTTTCAATAAGTATTTAGCAGCTATCGCTTGATCATTTAGCAGGCAAAATCCCTCTCCTCTATCTGAAAATGAATGATGAGTACCTCCTGCAATATTCATTGATATTTTATAGGTTAAAGCTTTATCTGCACCCATAACAGTCCCCCCAGCAATCAAAAATTCTCTGTCAATCAACTCTTTTGAAAGTGGAAATCCAATCTTCCTAATTTCAGGTTTAGTTAATTTTAAACTTTTTAATTTTAATACATATTCTTTATCATGAACTTGAGTAACACAATTCAATTCAGGAGGATAAGGTGAGAAAAAATCAGTTTCTTTTGATATTCCTTGATTTATTAATTCGTTAGGTAAGAGTTTGTATTTTTCCATTGGAAATCTGTGTCCTTTAGGAAGATCGAGCTTGTATGATTCATGATAAGCTATTGGAATATATCTATTCATTTTTTAAAAATTAGTTACTACTAATTTTAATAAGCTATTTGAATTTATAGCTTCTAAGACCTCTTGTGAACTCTCCTTCTTGAATCTTTGATAATTTTATTGAACTGTTATATTCAGAAATTGGATCCTTAATTTTATTCCGATGTAGATCTTCATAAGTGCCAACATCAATATCTTTTCTTTTATCTAATATCTCAAAAAGATTTGAGGATTTTAATTTAATTTTCCAACTACTTTCAATTATTCCTTCAAAAATTTTAGCTTTAGATCCACTCCCATAACTAATAAAACCAATTTTATTATTGGTTAATTCTATTTTTTTGGTAATTGCATTGTTTAGCATGCTTAGAAGTGACATGAAAATAGATGCGGTATACATATTTCCTATTTCGGAAGATGCAATCTCTCCTGGAGCTATCTTTTTAACAACAAAATCATTATATAATTCTGATTTACTTGCTAATTTAATCCATGCTTTTTCATCACCCTTTTTAACTTTTCCAATTTCATTAGTAAGTTGATCTAATTTATTGTTGTCATCAAGCCATAATGTCCATTTTTTAACTAACATTCTTCTGCCGTGAAAAGCATAAGGAAGATGAAATATTAAATGATTCCAATCTTCAAAAATATTTATGTTTTTTTGACTAATAAAATGATCTAGTGCTTCAAAAATTCTTTCCTCATAACATTCATTTGAAAATTGACCTTCAAATATTGGTTCTTCTTTATAAATTTCAAAATTAGCATTTGAAGAGGACCAAAATTCAGAATTATTTTTATTTAAAATTTTTGACGCTTCATCATTTGAAATTTCTTTTCCAAGTAATTTTGCTGTCTCTTTTAAAATCTCCTCTTTATCATAAACCCTTCTGGGCTTGAAAAAATCACCAACACTTTTTGTAGCAACTCCCCATTTATTTGTAATAGATATAATGCTTGGATTTTCTTTGATTAGTAATGCTACTGCTCCAGCACCTTGAGTATATTCTCCGGTTGATTCTAATTCATACTTTGCTAAATCAGAAGCAATAACTACTGCTTTTCTTTCAACTCCATTTACAACCCAATCATTGCAATTTTGAAGAGCGTCAACCGCTCCAACACAAGCAAAAGTTAGGTCAACAACATCACAGTTTTTAAAACACCTGAAACCAAATTTATTATTTAAAATTTCTTCTAAAACTTGTATTACATATGTTGAAATTGGTTTTGATCCGTCCAAGGCACTTTCAGTTCCTATATATATACGTCCAATTTCTCTAGGATCAAGATTATTTGAAGTAATTAAATTTAATAAAGCATTAGCAGCAAATGAAGCAGTGTCCTCATCACAGTCAGGAATAGACATTTTATTTAAACCAAGGCCTTTATTGAGTTTTTCAAATGAAATATTTCTTTTAATGGCTAATTTTTCCATATCCACAAAAAGTTTTGGAACATAAAAAGATATAGCATCAATGCCCGTTTTTTTCATTTTTATAATTTATGATATCTGTATCGAAAATCGTCTCGCAAACTTAGAAATAAAAACAACTTAATGCAAAACTTTATTACAATTACATTTATTGAATTCATAATTCAAGTAATTTTAATTAAAAATATTTTTTATATTAAGTTTTAAATTTTATTATGATGAAAAAACAAATAATTCTTTTGCTGTTTGTTCCAATTTTTTCGTTTGGGCAAATGAAAAATGAATTGGATGAAATTTCAGAAAAATATACACTGAAAAGTTTCAATTTATTAAAAGACATACTAAGTATTCCTAATGATGCTTTTTATCCTGAATGGATAGAGAAAAATATATCATGGACCGAAAAGGCCTTTTCCAAAAGAGGTTTTATAACTACTCGAATTAAAACAAAAGGAGCTCCTTTATTATTAGCTAGTCAAAACTTCAATAGCAGTGGTCAAACAGTATTAATTTATTTGCAAATGGATGGTCAGCCAGTAGATCCAAATAGATGGAATCAAAAAGATCCATATTTGCCAGTTTTAAAAAAACAAAATATTAATGGTGATTGGGAGTCAATTTCTTGGAACAAGATCAACAACTATGATTCTGATTGGAGGGTTTTTGCAAGATCTGCAAGTGATGCTAAAGGGCCTGTCGCAATGTTTCTAACTGCAATGGATGCAGTTAATGACTTAAAAAAATTACCAAATTATAATATTAAAGTTATTTTAGATTTTGAAGAAGAAATGGGGTCTCCAAACTTACCAGAAGCTGTTAAAAATAATACTGATTTATTAAAAGCAGATCAATTAATAATTTTTGATGGTCCCTTACATCGTTTAAATAAGCCAACACTTGAATTTGGAGCTAGAGGAATTGCCACTATGCAATTAACTACTTATGGCCCTATTGTTCCCCAGCACAGTGGTCACTTTGGAAATTATGTTCCAAATCCTGCATTTAAACTTTCTAGAATTTTAGCTTCAATGAAAAGTGAAAATGGAAAAGTTATAATTCCTGGTTTTTACAATGGGATAGTTTTAACTGACGAAATAAAATCTATACTGAATGATACACCTCATAACGAAGAAGAATTAAAAAATATTTTACAGTTTTCTGAAACAGATAAAGTAGCAGATAATTATCAAGAATCAATTCAGTATCCTTCGTTAAATATTAGAGGAATGCAATCCGGATGGATAAACGAAAAGGTCAGAACCATTATACCCGCATGGGCAAGAGCAGAGATTGATATTCGCTTAGTTAAAGAGTCCTCTCCTGAAAACTTAATTAAATTAATTAAATCTCACATTGAGAATCAAGGATATCTAATTTTAGATAGGGAGCCAACAAAAAAAGAGCGTATTAAACATCCAAATATTGCAACAATAAAAACAAAAATTTTATATCAATCTTTTAGAACAGACATGCAATCTAAAATTGGCAGGTGGCTTCAAAAAGCTCTGGTTAGAGCATTTGATCAAGATCCAATTATAATTAGAATGAGTGGTGGTTCAATTCCAATTTCACCTTTTGTTAATTCCCTGGGAATTCCTGCTGTTTGTGTTCCAACAGTTAATATAGATAATAATCAACATAGTCCAAATGAAAATTTAAGATTAGGGAATTATCGAGATGGAATAAAGACAATTTTAACAATTTTAACAGAACCTCTAGACTAAGTTAATATGATTTTAGTAAACCTCCATCTATTGGAATTGCAGTTCCATTAATATAAGCAGCTTTATTTGAAGCTAAAAAAGACACTAAATACCCATATTCTTCAGGTATTCCAAGACGATTAACTGGAACCATTTCCTTCATAGCTAAAAGAACTTGAGATTCTGAAATATTTAAACTTTTTGCTTTAGCTGCGTTTAATTGTGCTATTCTTTCAGTATCAAAATATCCTGTCAAAATACTATTAACCGTTATTCCATATTGAGCAACATCAAAAGAAAGACTTTTACCCCATGTAACAACTGCTGCTCTAATAGTATTGGATAAAACTAAATAATTTAAAGGTTCACGAACTGAAATTGAAGCAATATTAATTATTCTTCCCCATCCCTGTCTTTTCATATGTGACATAGCTAATGTGGTTGCGTAAACAATATTTTTAAATAACAAGTCAAAGGAGATTTGATAATCTTGAATTGATTTGGATAGTGAATTTCCTGATGGAGGTCCTTGAGTATTATTTACAAGTATATCAATTTTATTTTCCTTAAAAAAAACGTCAAGTTTAACTTTGAAGCTATTAAAGTCTGAAAAGTCTACTTGTAAAAAATGATGAACTTGTCCTTTATCTGATGGAAGATTTTTGATAATTTCTTTCATTTTAGATTTATTTCTTGCCATTAAACAAACAGATGCTCCTGAGCTAGCTAGTTGTTTAGCTATTGCTAGACCAATTCCCTTTGAACTACCTCCTATTAAAGCTTGTTTTCCTTTTAATGATATCTCCATTTAACGGTATTCTTCTCTTACTGGACTAAAGACATCCATTAATTTACAGCTAGTTATCGCTTTTCCTGAGTGCGGAACATTTGAATGAATAACAACAACAGACCCGGGTCCATATAATGATGTTTTACCATTTAATGTAAATTCAAATTTACCTTCTAACACATGCATGATTTGCTCATGAAAATGATTATGTTTTGGAACTTCAGCACCTTTATCTACATCCCAAAATGCCCAACTAATTGAATTACCATGAATAATTTTACCGTGCAAGCCCGGTATAATTTCTTTTGAGTTAATTTCATTTAAATACATTATAGTCTTATAAATTATTAAATCTTAAAACCACTCCTGCTTTTTTATTTGTGAAATTTTTATCGTCAATAGCTAATTTACCGTTGACTATAACATAATGAATTCCCTCGGAGTATTGATGAGGTTTTTCGAAAGTTGCTTTATCGATAATTGTGTTAGAATTAAAAATAGTGATATCAGCTTTCATTCCTTCTTTAATCATTCCTCGATTTTTTAGGCCAATGGTTTGGGCTGGAAGTAGTGTCATCTTATAAATTGCTTCTGATAACGAAAGAATATTTTTTTCTCTTACATAATGACCAAGAACTCTCGGGAAAGTTCCATACCATCTAGGATGAGGGTGTCCATCTCCAGGACTAACAAGTCTTCCGTCAGAGGCAATCATTGTTTTAGGATGTTTCATTATATTTTCAACATCTTTTTTATCCATTGCAAAAAAGACACACGAAGCCCCTCCTTTTAATTGAGCCTCTATTACTAACTCTGCTCCATTTTCAACTGATGGATTTAAACCTCTAGTTTTAGCCCAATATTTTAAAGTTTTTCCTTCAAGCTCAGGCATCCATCTAACTTTTGCAAATTGAACTCTATTAAGGTCATTTCCGCCTCTATCATTTAAAATATTGAAAATTATTCCTTTTTTAATACTATCTCTAAGTGATGGATTTTCTATTCGTTTGGCGAATTGTTTATTACCACCAGCTCTTGCCCATCCAGGAATTAAAACAGATATCCCGGTATAACTAGCCTCGTAAGGATATTGATCCATTAATATATCTAAACCTGCTACCCTTGCAGAATCAACTAAAGCAAGAGTTTGAGAGCTTTTACCCCACATAGGTTTACCGATAACTTTGTGATGGGTTAAAATAACAGGAATTTCCGCATACTTAGAAATATCGATGGCCTCTTTTACAGATGCTATAACTCCTAGACCTTCATCTCTTAGATGAGAGGTGTAAATTCCACCTTTTTTAGATGCTTCTTTAGACAAACTAATAATTTCATCAATTTCTGAAAAATTTCCTGGTAAGTATTTTAGACCTGTTGAAATTCCAAATGCACCTTCATCCATAGCTAAAGAGATTTGTGATTTCATAATGCCCATTTCATCTTTTGTTGGAGCTCTATTTTCTAGAGACATTACATTTTTTCTAACAGTATTATGTCCAATCAAATAACCAACATTCATTCCTACGCCTATTTGATCTAAAGTGTCTAAAAATTTTCCAAATGGCCAGGGACTGGATCCATCAGGTCCTCCAAGACTCGTTGTAACTCCTTGCCTCAAGTGACTTTCACAATTTGATAACTTTAAAATAGGATCTAAATGTGCATGAACATCAATAAATCCCGGAGAAACTACTAGTCCTTTGGCATTGATTATTTGTTTGGCATTAGAACCATCTAAGCTCCCTATTTTAATAATATCAGAATCAATTATACCAATATCTGTAATAATTGATTTAGACCCAGAACCATCATATACCTCTCCTTGAGAGATGATAATATCATAATTAATATTTGAATCACAACTGAAAATAAATAAGGCAAGAGTTGATAAACTGAATGTAATTGTAGATTTAATCATATTTAAAAATACAAAACTTATTTTAAGGTTTAATAAAATAAGTTCTAAATCAATAATACAATAGTAAAAGGTGAATTATTACTTTATTATGTATTAAAATATGGCTTTTTAGTTTTTATAGATATTACAAAGTGTTGATTATAATTACTACCTTCATACCCGTAATATAATTAATTATACATGTTTAAAAAATCAGATTATTTGTTATTAGGAGCTGCTTTTTTTAGTTTCTGCTTCTCCGTAGGGTTATGGTTTACTGGACTCAAAGATGAGGGTATGTACGTAGGTATTTGGGTTCCATCAATTCTTGCTGCTGGAGGATACTTCAAACAAGTTTTAAATCAAAAATAGACATGGGAGTTGCTGTCATTTTTTTTATAGGGTTTTTAGTTTTTGGGGGGGTTATTTCTTCTTTTATAATGGGGTTTTCCGAAAATAAACCAAGAAGAGATTATACTGAAAAAACAGATTCAGTAGACTATGATGGTGGTGGAAATTGGGGGAGAATTCCTCCCAGTAAAGAAAAAAAATAAATCAAAATTTTAATTAATTAAATCTAATATATGAGTACTTCATCTATTAATGAAATACCTGAAGAATTTCGAATAAGCCCCATTAATTGTGACAGTTACCTTGTAAATGGACAACTAAAAAAGTGGAAAGGAAACACTACAGAAGTCTTTTCTTCAATTCGAACTCCAAATAAAGAAGGAGCTCTTAAACCGACTTTACTTGGTTCAATACCGGATATGGAAACAAAAAGTGCTCTTGAAGCATTAAAAGCTGCGGAAAATGCATACGGAAAAGGTAAAGGCTTATGGCCAACAATGAAGGTGTCCGAAAGATTAAAATGCATGGAGGTTTTTGTAAAGAAAATGAAAGAGCATCGGGATATTGTAGTAAAACTTTTGATGTGGGAGATATGTAAAAATAAGAGTGATTCTTACAAAGAATTTGATAGGACTATTGATTATATTAATGATACTATTGAGGCTTACAAAAACTTAGACCGTAAAAGTGCACGTTTTGACAAAGAGGGAGGGATTTACGCACATATTAGAAGGGGTCCACTAGGAGTTATTCTCTGTTTAGGACCCTATAATTATCCTCTTAATGAAACTTTTTGCTTATTAATTCCAGCAATTATAATGGGGAATACTGCAATATTTAAGCCTGCTAAACATGGGGTTCTCTTGATTTATCCACTTTTACAGGCATTTCAAGAAAGTTTTCCTCCTGGTGTTGTTAATATTCTATTTGGAAGAGGAAGAAAAATTGCTTCTCCAATAATGAAAACTGGGGCTATTGATGTTCTTGCTTTAATTGGTCACAGTAATTCAGCAGTAGCTCTTCAAGACGAACATCCTAAAAAAAATAAATTAAGACTGGTTTTAGGTCTTGAAGCAAAAAATCCAGGAATTATTCTTCCTGATGCTGATCTTGAGCATACTGTTAAGGAGTGTATTTCTGGAACACTTTCATATAACGGTCAAAGATGTACAGCGTTGAAAGTTCTATATGTGCATGAATCAATTATTGATGAATTTAATAGAAAGTTTTCTGAAGAAGTTGATAAACTTAAATTTGGCATGCCATGGGAAAAAGATGCTTTTTTAACTCCACTTCCTGAACCAAATAAACCTAAATATATAAAAGATTTAATTGATGATGCTGTTAAATATGGGGCAAAAATAATAAATAAAAAAGGTGGTGAATTAAGTGAAAACTATTCATTTCCTGCTGTATTATATCCAGTTAATGATAAAATGAAAGTATATCATGAGGAGCAATTTGGACCAGTAATACCAATTATTTCTTATAAAGATATTGATGAACCTTTAGATGCTATGGCTGATACTGACTACGGTCAACAGGTAAGTCTTTTTGGTCGTGATGTTAGAAAAATAGGTCCATTAATTGATACTTTAGCAAATCTAGTTTGTCGGGTAAATCTCAATTCTGCATGCCAAAGAGGACCTGATGTTTATCCATTTACAGGAAGAAAGAATTCTGCAGTAAGCACATTAAGTGTTTATGATGCCCTTCGTTCTTTTTCAATAAGAACATTTGTAGCGTCAAAAGACACCCCTTACAATAACGAAATTCTTGAAAATTTATTGAATTCTAATGAGTCCAATTTTGTAACAACAGAATACTTATTATAGATAATATTCCTGTTTTTAAGATTTTAAAAAAATTTAAATCCTTTTAAGATATCTTATTAGGACTTATATTGCACAAAAAATTAGAATGAAAAAGATATATTTATTAAGTTTTATTTTATTAATCGGATGTTCAAACACTGCGAAAAATAAAACAGATTCAAAAAGTCAGACCAAAGTTCCCAAAGAAATATTAATTGAGTTGTCCTCTAGTGATAATATGCTTTTTGACAAAAAATTCATTTATGTAAATTCTAGACAGAAAATTACATTGACCCTAAACCATATTGGTGAATTTGATAAAAAAATAATGGGACATAACTTTGTTTTACTTAAAAAGGGAGTTGATGTTACTGAATATGCTACTAGAGCTATGAAAGCTCGTGATAATGAATATATTGCTGAAGGAGATGATGTAATTGCTCACACAAAACTTATAGGGGGAGGTGAAAGTGATACAATCATTTTTGATGCTCCTGAAAAAGGGTCATATATCTATATCTGTTCTTTTCCTGGACATTATGGGGTAATGAGAGGTATTTTAATAGTTAAATGATCAGTTTTTAAAGAATTTTTATTTATGAGTTTTAAAGAAGGTGATCAGGTTCAAATAATTATCGGAAGACAAACTAATCTTGGCTTTATTGTTGAGATAAACAATTCAGAAGAAGGATTGTTATACAACAATGAGATTTATATTCCAATTGAAACTGGAATGGAAACTATTGGATATATTAAGAAAATTCGTGAGGATGGAAAGCTAGATATTTCACTTAACAAGCAAGGTTTTCTTAATGTCATAGAAAGAAATTGTTCAGAAGTTTTAAATAAACTTGAACAAAAAAATACTATTTTTTTAAATGATAAAAGTAGTCCTGATGATATCACTGCTCAACTAAATATGAGTAAAAAAGCTTTTAAAAAAGCAATCGGAGTTTTATACAAAAAAAAGAAAATTATTATAAATTCTGACTCTATTAGTTTGACTAAAAACAACTAATTATAATTTTTAATTATGGAGTCATTTGTAGAGTGGGGGTATCTAGGTCTTTTTATTGCTAGTTTTCTTGCAGCAACTGTTATCCCTCTTAGTTCTGAAATTGTTTTAAGTATTTTGATTGCTAATAATTATGATTTAACACTTAGTTTATTTGTCGCTTCGTTGGGAAGCTGGATGGGGGGGTTGAGTAGTTACGGTTTAGGAAGATTAGGTAAATGGAATATAATTGAAAAATATTTTAAAGTAAAAAAAGAAAAAATAACCAATTGGAAAAACTATATAGATAATTGGGGAAGTACTCTAGCTTTTCTTTGCTGGCTTCCTATAATTGGAGATCCAATTGCTGTAGGATTAGGGTTCTTTCGAACTCATTTCTATTTAGTAAGTCTTTGGATGTTTGTTGGTAAAGCACTTAGATATATCGTTTGGGCATTAATAACCTATTGGGGTCTTTCGTTATTTTGAAAGTATATTTTGTAAATTGTTGATTAATGAAAAAAGAATTTCTTCCACTTATATTTTATATAATCTTCTCATGTGGTACCAAAAATGAGTCGATAAATAATATTTTACCTGGAAATGATCCTAATTTCAAAATTATAAGCCATAATGATATTGGTTTCGAATCTACAAATAGAAAAGTTGATGTTTTTGGACTTTACATATACGCTTATCCTGAAGTAGATGATTTAAAATTACTACATACTGCCAATATTATGGCTCAGTATCTTGATAATGATGAGGATGGAAATGTTGATAATCCATTTTTAATTTCAACTTTAAAATCTAATAAGGCATCTTTATTTATATGGAAATATGAATCTCAAATAAGTATAAACGCTCAAGACCTAGGTGATGACGAAACATTACCATCATGGCATAATAATAATCAAAACGAAAGATTTGATGCTTCATTGGAAGAGGTATGGCATGTTATTACTCATTCTGGATATGCAAATGCTTATCCAAATGTTTTTGGGGAAAATGACAAAAGTTTATTAGCAAAAGCTATGGATGTATCTAGAGGAGGAAACTTTAAATCAATACCTAGTTCATATCCTTCAGGTGCATGGTATACTTATGATGATGAAACTTGTGAATATGAATGTATGATAACTGAATATATTTATTGGGGAATGACTTCTATTTTAGGAGCACAAAAAAATAGATCAAGTGAAATATCTCAAGAATGGGATTTATACACTAAAGAATTAGTTAAAAGTAAAGACACGCTATTATTTTCGTTGTTAACAAATCCCAAATATAAATTCCCCAATATCCTTCCAGATGGCAGTTACCTATGGTGATTTTATTTTAAATAATTGTTTTGATTTTTCTATACTGAGTCTCTAAGTGGAATAAACTTATGTTCAGATAACTTAGAGACTTTTTTTACAAGGTTTTATTGACAAAGTCAGTTCCTTCATTTAGAGCGTCTTTTATTGCTTCTTTGTAAACCTTAATCCACTCTTTTGAGGCATAGTCTTTACTTGCTTCATTATAAACTTTCATGGATTTTTCTATAGCCTCATACTCTATATCAACATGCTTATTGATCAATTCGATGAGATCCTTGATAAACTCTTGTTTTCTCGTATTATAATATTCTGTACTACTCATAAAATAAATATACGAAAAGGGATTTTGAATATGAACATCTTAATTAAGATATAATGAATCAACTATTTAAGTGGTTTTTTAAGACTAAAAAAACATATATTTAAGATTCCTTTATTAAAAACAATGAAAAAACCGTCACATCTATATCTGCTAATATTTTGTCTTGGGTCTTATAGCTTATTGGCTCAGCCCGAATCTGCAATTAAAAAAAGTGCTTCAGAAGAATATTTTTTATCAAGCGTTGATGTTAACCGATTTAAAGTTCACTTAAAAAAAATAACTGAGCGTCCACATGTAGCTGGTAGTATTGAAAATGAAAATGTGAGAGACTATATATCAACAATTATGGAAGAGGCTGGATTTGAGGTTACACAATATCCCTATGACATATATCTTTCAAACAAACCTGGCGCATCAGAACTGTCAATAGTAAAGCCAAAAAGAATTCAATTAAACCAAAAGGAAGATATTCTTGACGAAGACTCTTTTTCCTCTGACCCTCTTTTATGGAAAGGATGGAATGCTTATTCTGGAAGTGGAAATGTAACTGCTGAGGTGGTGTATGTAAACTATGGCCGAAAGGAAGACTTTGAAATGCTAAAAAAATTAGAAGTCTCTGTTAAAGGAAAAATTGTAATTGCACGTTATGGAGGAAATTTCAGAGGTTTTAAGGCTAAATTTGCTGAAGCAAATGGAGCTTCAGGTTTAATAATATACACGGATCCCAAAGATAGTGGCTTCACAAAAGGATTAGTTTACCCAGAAGGTCCTTATTACAGCTCTTCTACTATTCAAAGAGGCTCTTTACTTACAGAAGATTTTACAGGGGATCCATTGACTCCTTTTGAACCTGCTCTTCCTTTGGATGGAAAACAAAAAATTAAACGTCTAGATCCTAAAGACACTAAGTTACATAATATACCTGTTACGCCAATTGGTTATGGTGAGGCCCAAAAGATAATAGGACAAATGAAAGGGGACCCCGTTCCGTTATCATGGCAAGGTGGCCTTCCTTTTACATATAGAATTCAAGGTGGCGATAATCTAGTTGTGAATTTAAGAGTAAATCAGCCAAGAAATATTGTACGTGTATACAACGTTGTCGGAAAGCTTAAAGGTTCAACTTTTCCTGATGAATGGATTATTTTAGGCTGTCATTATGATGCTTGGGGATTTGGTGCAACTGATCCAAATAGTGGAACTGCCATGCTTTTGAGTTTAAGTGAGACTCTGGGTAAAATGGCAAAAGCTGGTTATCGACCAAAACGATCTATTTTAATTGGTCACTGGGATGCTGAAGAACACGGAGTTATAGGTTCTACTGAATGGGTAGAACAAATGCAAAAAACTCTTAAATCTAATGCCATAGCATACATGAATTTTGATGGAGGAGTCTCAGGGAAGAATTTTGGCACCTCATCCGCTCCGTCATTAAAAAAACTAGCTATTGATGCTTCAAAAAAAGTTAATCATCCTTATGAGAATAAATCTCTTTATGATGTATGGAATAAATCCAATGCTTCTGAACCTCCAATTGGAAACCTTGGTGGTGGTTCTGATCATATAGCTTTTTATATGCACGCAGGTGTTCCTTCTATTAGTGGAGGTGTTGGGGGTGCTAACTTGTACCATTCTAATTACGATGATTTTGAGTTTTATAAAAGATTTGTTGACTCTGAATTTAAAATGGGAGCAATGATTGAAAAGTGGTCTGGTCTAATGGCGCTTAAATTAAGTAATTCTGAAATTATCCCTTATGATTTAAATCGTTATTCTGAAGATTTAAAAAAACATTTTTCTGTTGCTGAAATAAAAATTAAAAATTTTGATTCTGATTTTTTAGGCTTTGAACTATCTAAAAATAGTATTGATAATCTTGATAAGGTTTCAAGAATTTGGGAGAAAAAAATTAAATCTATTGGTCAATTAAAAAAGGGAGAGTTAAAAAAAATAAATAAACAATTAATTGCACTTGAAAAAAGCTTTATTGACGAAAAGGGAATGTATTTTGGTTCGTGGTACAGGTCATTATATGCTGGAACAGATCCATTTAGCGGATATGCTTCATGGATTCTTCCTGGAATAGAATATGAAATAGCTCTAAAGCGGTTAGAAAAATTAAAAGAATGGGATATGAGATATTCTAAAGCAATTGATGATCTGGCTATCAAAATAACCAAACTAAATGAGTCAATTCAATAAAGTAAATTTAAGATTTTAAAAATAACTATGAAAAAATTATTATTCCTGTTTCTATTATTAGCTTCATGTGATAATGTTGAAGAATATTATGAAGATGCATATTGTATCGAAAATATAAATATTATAGATGCAAAACAGGGTCTAAAAGAAAACATGACAATTATTATTTCAAAAAATGAAATAATCAAAATCGAAAAGACATCCAATTTTAATCTTTCCAAAAAAAATAATATCATAAATGGATCCGGTAAATTTTTAATCCCTGGTTTATGGGATTCACATGTTCATTTTGCATTTGAAGAAGAGTTAGCTAGTTCTATGTTTAATCTTTTTATGGCGTATGGAATAACAAGTGTAAGAGATACAGGTGGTGAAATAAATTTTTTAAAAGAATGGAAAGATAAATCTAAAACCAATCCTGATCTTTATCCTAGAGTTAAAATTGCTGGTCCTTTAATTGATGGAAAATTCAATGTGTATAATGGAAATAGTGTTTCTTTCCCTCCTCTTTCAGTTAGGACTGCTTCGGTTAAAGAGACAGAGGTTCAAGTAAAAGAACTAATTGAAAATGGAGTTGATTTTTTAAAAGCATACGAAATGCTTACCCCAGAACAATTTGGAGTGATTACAAAAATTGCAAAAGAAAATGGATTAAAAGTTTCTGGACACATTCCTCTTAGTATGGATGTAATAACAGCATCAAACATTGGATTGAACAGTATAGAGCATCTAAGAAATATTGAGATGTCATCTACGTCTAATATGGAAGAACTTCTCACAATAAGAAGAAATGCTTTAGAAAATAAAAAAGGGTTATTGGGAAGTTCCCTCAGAACAAGTCTTCACAAATCACAAAGAATGAGCTCTATTAAAAACATAGATAGTGTTCAGTTAAAAAAAGTATTAAATGTATTAGCTAAAAATAATACTTGGCAGATTCCTACACTTATTCTATATACTGGTTGGGCCTACCAGTTATATAAAGGATTAGAATGGAGAAGTACATTTGATTTTTTACCTATTGAAATAAAAGAAAAGTGGAATAGTCAAATTGACATAGTTGAATCATCAGTTTTAAATCCTGATTATACCAAAGATATTAGTGATAATTCGGAAAGAAAAGATTTTGCTGACTGGGGTCAATCAATGACAAGACTTATGAGTAAAATGGATATTACTTTTATGGCAGGGACAGACACTCCGATTGGTTGGCAAACACCTGGATACAGCCTTCATAATGAACTAGAAATGCTTGTTAAAAGTGGATTTACATCACTTGAAGCAATTGAAGCTGCAACATATAATCCAGCTCTTTATTTTAATATGGAAGACAAACTCGGGCTGATTAAAGAGGGATATATTGCAGATTTAATTATTTTATCAGACAATCCTTTAAATAATATTTCAAATACTAAAAAAATTGAAACTGTCATTAAAAACGGTAATTTAATGAATAGAGAATTTTTAAATTCTCTATTAAAAGAGCAACGAGAAAAAAAATAAACTATAAGTATACCAATATGAAAAAACTGTTAATCATAACATTTGGATTGTTATTTGTTTTTACAAATGTAAATTCTCAAAAAAGAAAAGTAAAAAAGAATAAAACAAAAGAAATAAATTATAATAATATCGAGTGGAGAAATATTGGTCCTTTTAGAGGCGGTAGGAGCGTTACTTCTTCCGGGGTTTTAGATCATCCAAATATTTTTTATATGGGCACAACTGGAGGTGGTTTGTGGAAAACAGAAGATTATGGATCTAGTTGGAATAATATATCTGATGGTTTTTTCAAAACGGGAACTGTAGGAAGTGTTTCGGTTTCAGAGAGTGACCCTAATGTGGTTATTGTTGGCATGGGAGAGCATGCGGCAAGGGGAGTTATGACCTCTATGGGAGATGGTATATATGCTTCATTAGATGCTGGGAAAACATGGATAAATAGAGGTTTAAAAAATTCTCGTCATATTTCTGATATTATAATACACCCTAAAGATCCAAATATTATTTATGTTTCAGCTCAAGGAGCTCAATATGGAAAATCTAAAGATCGAGGAATATATAAAACACTTGATGGAGGTAAAACATGGAAAAATATTTTATTTATAAATAATTCAACAGGTGCGTCTTCCTTAAGTATGGATATGAATAACCCTAGAGTTTTATATGCCTCAATGTGGGATCATCAAAGAAAATCTTGGCAAATGATTTCTGGAGGGCCTAATTCTGGACTATATAAGTCCATCAATGGAGGAGAAAGCTGGATCAATATGTCTCAAGGTCTACCCGAAAAAATTGGTAAATCAGGAATTTCAGTGTCAAGAGCTAACTCAAACATAGTTTATGCAAATATTGAGGCTAAGGGAGAAAAAGGAGGAGTTTATAGATCTGATAATGCTGGGGAAAAATGGATTCAGGTTAATAAGGATAGAATCACAATTGCAAGATCATGGTACTATATGGAAATTTTTGCAGATCCAATTAATGAAAATATTGTTTATGTAATGAATGCTCCAGCACTCAAATCAATAGATAAGGGTAAGACATTTAAAGCTATGAGTACACCTCACGGAGATAATCATCATCTTTGGATAAACCCTAAGAATAATCAAATAATGATTAATTCAAATGATGGAGGGGCTAATGTTTCACTAAATGGAGGTAAAAGCTGGAGCACACAACAAAATCAACCTACTGCTCAGTTTTATAGGGTAATCGCTGACAATCAAGTTCCATATCATGTTTATGGGGGACAACAAGATAATTCTGCTATTGGCATTAGAAGCAGGACTAATGATGGGGGGATCGATTGGAAAGATTGGTATTCTGTGGCAGGCTGTGAAAGTGCTTTTTTAGCATTTGAATCAAATGATCCTCAGTTAGTTTTTGGAGGATGTTATCAAGGAATAATCGAGAGATGGGACAGAAATTCTTCTGTGTCAAAATCAATAAAAGAATATCCTGAACTATCATTAGGAAATGCTCCAAACACCTTTAAATATAGATATAACTGGAATGCACCCATAATATCTTCAACAAAAAAAGAAAATATAATCTATCATGCAGGGAATGTAGTTTTTAAAACCTCCGATTCAGGTAAAACATGGAAAGTAATTAGTCCTGACCTTACAAGAAATGATAAATCAAAACAAGTTGCAGGCGGAGCTCCATTCACTAACGAAGCAGCGGGTGGAGAAAATTATAATACCATCACTAGCCTTTCTATCTCACCTCACAATGATGAAGAAATATGGTCTGGAAGTGATGATGGTTTAATTTACTTAACAAAAAATGAAGGAAAAACTTGGGAAAATATTACTCCAAAAAATCTTCCTGAAGGAATAATTAATAGTATTGAATTGTCTTCTCATGAACCTGGTAAAGCATATATTGTAATGATGAGATATAAATTTATGGATTTAGAATCTTATATATATAAAACATCAAATTACGGAAATTCATGGCAGAAAATTACTGATGGGATTTCATCTGACCCCAATTTCACTAGAGTAGTTCGCTCCGATAAAAAAATTAGAGACTTGCTATATGCCGGAACAGAGACAGGATTATATATTTCAAAAAATGATGGAGAAACTTGGGATCAAGTTCAATTAAATCTTCCCGTAGTTCCTATTAATGATCTATATATTCAAGACAATGATTTAATTGCAGCTACAGCTGGAAGATCTTTTTGGATACTGGATGATTTAGCAGCTTTTCAACAGCAAATTGGATTAAATAAAATTAAACTACTAAAACCAAAACCAAGCTATAGAATTCTTGGAGGCAATTCCAGAAGATCTAGTTCAACTATTGGAAAGAATCCCCTTAAAGGAGTTATACTAGATTATTATCTTCCACAAATCATAGATACACTTGATCTTAAACTGGATATATTAAAAGACAATAAAATAATTAGATCTTACACAAGTAAAAAGAATAAAAACAGTAAATCATGGCCTGGTGGTCCTCCAAATCAAGCAATTCTTAAAATCAAAAAAGGCTTTAACAGGTTTAACTGGGACCTCAGAAGAGCAAATCTTCCAGCCGTTGAAAATATTTTTGTCTATGGAGATTATCAAGGAGGAATCGTTCCTCCAGGAAATTACTCTGCAAGAATTAGTTATAATAATATGGTAGATGAAACTCAACTAATAGTTTTAGCAGATCCAAGAATTAATACTGATAAAGAAAATTATAATGCTCAAGAAAGAATTTTAGTTTCTATTGAAAAATCAATTAATTCAATTCATAATTCTGTAAATAAAATGAGAGAGGTTCAGGATCAATTAGATCAATACTCTAAGAGTCTAAAATCAGATAAAAAATACGAAGTCTTGTACAAATTAGGTGATGAAATTTCAACAAAACTTGATTTATGGGAACGAAAACTGATCCAGCCTGATCAAAAAACATTTCAGGATGTTATAAATTTCAATAACCAATTAAATGCCCAATTTATGCATCTAAAAAGTTATGTTGACGGAGCTGATCCAGAGGTGACTTCTGGTGCAATTCAAAGACATAAAGATTTAAATCAAATCTGGAATAATTTAGAAAAAAACCTGAATGAAATTATTAATTCAGATGTGAGAGAATTTAATGAGCTATATAAAACAATGGATGTTCCTTCATTAATTATTCCATCAGATAAATGATTATTTTAATTTTGAGAAAGTGGTTGGGTTAAGAAAAACTTGTTCTATTTTTTTAACTATGGGTCCGTCAACTCTGCTTTCTTCATAAGCTTTTGTCCATTCTGGATCATTTATAAAGTTATCCCATGATTCATTTCTAGTTTCCATATTTTCAAATGAAACTATATAAACTAATGCCGACTTTCCTTCATTCTGTAAAATAAATTTGTCTGCGAAAGAAACACTCTCTCTCTTTGCGGTGGACCAATATCCAACATTTGTAAATCCATGCTTTTCAAATAATTGAACAGTATGATTTTCAAATCTTGATAAGATATCATCAAATTTTCCCTCATGAGTATAATATACTCTCATCTCATAAATTTCATGTTGATTAATTTCTTTTTCAACTGGAATAGTTTCATTACAGGATAATGATGTTAAAATTAGTACAGTTAAGATTATTTTTTTCATGGCTTTATTTTTCTTTATAAAATTAATAATTTTAATTAATCTTAAAAGATTTTAAATGTTCTGGAATTATTACTTTAGAATTAGGCGATATCTCTTTAACCTTTTCAATAAACGGTTTAATCTTTTTCTCAATGCCAAATGATTGATCAAAGCCATATGGGACTCTAAAATTGTCCCAGTGAGTTGGAATTATAATCTTTGGAAAATTAGTTACTCTGATTAAGCGCTCATCGTATTTATACATGTTAAATCTAGACATATTTACACCAGCTAAAAGAATATCTGGTTTTATTCCTTCTAACTCTCTTTCAACAAAATTCATAGAGCCCATTGTTAAAACTTTATGAGACTTAAACCTTATTAAAAACATTAACGATGTTCCCTCGATGAATTGTTTAATTTGAAGCGGAGCCTCTATATCTCCTTCTTTATAGATCTCAGAATTAAAATAATGTTTATCTCCCAATGCAGAATGAATTGAAGGTAAAACTCTAACAGAGAAATTCTCAAACTGATAATCTTCACCTCCTCTTACTGTGTATAAATTATCTTCTTCAATTCCATATGCTTTTAATATTGATATGGTTGTTTCGGTTCCAATCACTTTTGCCCCTGTCATTTTTGCAATATATGGAACATCTGAAAGATGATCAAAATGTGAATGGTGTACAAAGATAAAATCTGCTTTACTAATATTCTTATTTATCAGAGTGGTATCAGATTGAAAATAATCTGTTCTTTTATAATTTTTTCTATTATCTATAGAGCTTGTTGACGGAGCAGAGCTTGAATTAGGGTTTAATTTTATTGATGTTTCTCCTAATTTTAAACGACTTAAATATGGATCTATTAAAACTGTTGTGTTTTTGTCTGAGATCTGCCAACCTGCAGCTCCAAAATATTTAAAAGTTAAATTTTCTTTGTCGCTTTGAGCATAAACTTCTTTTCCAAAAGTTAAAAAAAGGAAAAAAATAAGAGCTTGAATTGAGATTACTTTATTTGTCATTAATTAACGGTTTATTGATTGATTTAAATAAAAAATATTTCTTTCATCAGAATTACTTTCTATGATTTCTGGTTTACCATCATTATTTAGATCACTTATTTTAATATCATAAGTGTTAAAGTTATTATTACTAAGTATAGATTTCGTCCAAGCTATTCCACTTCCATCATTATAAAAAACTGTATTAGGAGAGTTTGAGTTTCCTATTACTATATCTATGTCACCATCTAAATCTAAATCAGCTGTGTCAATTGAATATGATTTATCAAGGCTTTTGTCAAATTCTATTTTTTTTTCATAATTATAATTCGAATCACCAAAATATATAAAATTCGATTCACCAATATTTGCACAAACTATGTCTAAAAAACCATCCTGGTTTATGTCTGAAATAGCTACAGAGCGGGTTATATCAGTTCCTGATCCAAATGATAGTTTTTGATTGAAATTTAAATTTCCATCATTTAAATATATGTAATTCTGTTGTCTATCTCTATTAGCAAGAACTATGTCCATATCATTATCTTTATCTATATCGACCACTTCAACATCAATGGTAGAATCATTTTTTGTTCCGAAACTAATTGTTTTATTAAAAACTCCTTTTCCATCATTAATACATATTTCATTTTCTTTTCCACGGTTTGTTATCAAAATATCTTGGTCCCCATCTAAATCAATGTCTGAAACAATTATATTTCTAGTGGTAGAATAATTATTTCCAAAATTTGAGCCTTTTGAGAAATTTCCATTTCCATCATTTATAAATAAGTTGTTTGGAGCTCTATCATTCCCAACAGCAACATCTAAATCTCCATCATTATCAAAATCAGCCAATTCGGTTGAGTAACTTGTTGCACTTTCAATTCCTAAAGGTCTAGATACTGTAAAAATTCCATCTCCATTATTAATAAAAATGCGATTTTGTCCAGGCCAATGCCTTCCATTAGCAACAATTATATCTTGATCACCATCATTGTCTATGTCACCAACATCTAGCGAGGCAGTTCTTTCCTTATAATTTCCCAAAACAAGCCTTTCATTTGATGAAAATTTAATTGATTGACAATTAATTTTATTAAAAGAAAACACAACTATAAGTCCTAAAAATAATTTCATTTAATACAGAATTAATTAGATTTTTGTTAGAAGAATATTTTTCCATTTAACTTTAATACCTCCCCCATCATGAATTTGAAGGACAATTGAACCTTCTCCTTTTCCTATTTTTTCATCATTGAAGTTAACCATTTCAATCCCATTAATCCAACTTATAACTTGATCACCTTTTACTCTTATTTTCAAATTATTCCATTCACCCATTTTCAAAGCTTTATCTTTTTCTTTTTTGGGTTTTATTAACCAACCTCTTCCATAAGATTCGTAAATACCTCCAGAATTATTTCCAGGGGGGGCTACTTCAACTTGCCACCCTGAAACAATTGTTCCCTCAACTGTAGATCGAATAAACACTCCACTGTTTCCATTGGCTTCTTGCTTAAAATCTAAACTAAGTTCAAAATCTTTATAAAACTCTTTCGTTGATAAGTAACCATATTGTTTATCAGGTCCACTTTCACAAATTAAATTTCCATCCTCTACATACCATTTTTCTGTCCCATGAATTTTCCATCCATCTAGATCATCTCCGTTGAAGAGAAGTGTCTCTTGAGCTGACAATGTTGTGAAAAGAAATATTTGAATTAATAAATTTATTTTTTTTAATATCATGGGTAATTTTTTAGGGATTAACTTATTAATATGATTCTAATAATATGGTAACAAAGGATTCAATTCCTTGAAAATAATTACCTAATCTAATGTTTTCATTAGGACTATGTTGATTATTATCAAGGTTAACTGTGGGTAATCCAATCGAAGGTATTCCAAGTTGATTTACAAATGGAGATATGGGTACAGAACCTCCACTTGTTCTAATAAGAATCGGGCTAGTTTTATAATATTTTTGGAGTAAATCTTTAAGCCATTTTCCTTCTGTGGAATTAACAGGTGTTCTAAATGCAGGATATGAAATTTTATAATTCATTTGAACTATTTTTTCATATTTCAATCTTTCCTCGTCAGTTGGATTTGATTCTAAAATTGTATAACCAAAAGATTCTATGTGATTTTTAATTGATTTCATAAGCTTTTCGGGATTGCTCTCTAAAACTAGTCTTACATCAATTTCTGCTATAGCATTAGAGGGAATAATCGTTCTTACCTGATCTCCTACCCATCCACTTTGTAGCCCTCTAATGTTTAAAGACGGATACTGAAGTGATTCTTGGTAATTACCTCCAACCTTATCAGTTGAATTAATTTTTGTACGATTTTTAATTGAACTTTCAGCTTCAGGCACATTTTTTAATATTTTCTTAATATCCTCACTCAAGGTAATCCCTTCGTAAAAATTAGGAATAATAACTCTTCCATCTTCATTTTTCATTGATGAAAGAATTTGACTAAGTCGTAAGGCTGGATTGGGAATATAATTTCCATAATGACCACTATGCTGAGGAGTTTTTGGTCCAAAAGTTTTTAGAGTAATTGATGATATACCCCTATTTCCGAAAACTAGAGTTGGTTTTCCTGTAAAATGCATTGGACCATCTAAAATTAATAACATATCTGCCATTAGGTCTGTCTGATAATTTGCAACTGCTTCAGGAAGTCCCGGTGAGCTTTTTTCTTCTTCAAAATCAAGAATAAGCTTTATATTAAATGCAGGAGGGGTCTTATAAATGTCTAATACTCTGAGAGCGGTCAAAAACATCAAAAAAGGCCCTTTATCATCTGAACTTGACCTAGCATAGATTCTTATATCTTCATTTTGATCAGCATAAATTTCATTCCAATTCAATTCTTCCCAATTGCCTCCGTTGTATTTCTTTATAACTGGAATCCATGGACTTTCTTGATCCCACTTCGACGGATCAACTGCTTGTCCATCTAAATGCATATAGAAAGCAATAGTTGGTAATTTTTCATTAATTGTTTTAGATGCGACAACTAATGGTAGAGAGGAAGTGCTTAAAGACTTAGTTGTAAATCCAAGAGTGTTTAGTTGATTTGTGCTCCAAACTATATTCTTAAAAATATCTTCTTTATTTCTGGCGTCATTGGGGATAGAGAGAAACTCTTTAAAAAGGACTAAACTTCTTAACCCTTCCTCTTTTGAGACATCTTGATGTGTTCTTTGAGATAAAATGTTGTTTTGAAATGTGAATACTATTATTATTATTAAAAAATTTTTCATGATTTTAAATTATATTGACTTAATTATTCACTTTAATTAGATGATGGAATTTGAATTTTATCGGCCATGAAAATTGAATTCAAAAATAATCTATTTGTTCCATATGCTGTTCCTCTAAAGTTTGGGTTATCCGCAAACATTATTACTCTTCCTTTACCTACTTTACTGACAATTAAGGATGCGCTTTTAGGTAAATAATCTTTACGAATGTTTTTAGAAATATATCCATCGATATGAGGTTTACTTTTATATAAAGCAACATTAGAATAACTATTTTTACTTGGCTTTAGCCAAACTAAGTTATTTTTATAAACTACTTGATTTTCATTTTTATAACCAAAAGCTATTGGGTGAGATTTGTCAATATTTACTTCAAGAAAAACTCCTCCTAACTTTTCTCTACCATAATTTTCTGAAGCATCGACATATGGCTTTCTATTTAGTTTTTTATTTAAAGTGTCTTTCTTTTTAACCACTAATTCTTCCTTAACAATTTTGTTTTTTATTATCCAATTATTAGCAGTTCCGATAGTAATTAAGGTATTCCCTTTTGAAATCCAATTTTTGATTTTTTCTGTTATTTTAGGATCAAATTTATAATTACCTGAAACCATTATCAAAACATTATAATCATCGAGTGATATCCTATTGAAATAGCTTAAAGATATTTTAGTAATTGGCATATGGACTCTAGTATCTAATAGGTGCCAAACCTCTCCTGCTTCGTATGATCTAACCCCATTTCCAATTAACATGGCTACTTTTGGAGTTTTCAGTGGTTTAATGTTTCTAGATCCAAGATCTATTCCTTTTGTGCTTAATCCAGATTTAACAGAAAAAATATTAATCTCAAGTTTCTTTTGTAGGTCAACTATAGAATTATAAATCTGGTCACTACTTACTTTTTGATTTGCAACTGGGATAACTAATGAACCATATGAAAAAGATTTATTCCCTCCATTTGTTTTTATATTAAAGGGCTTAAATGTTGACGCAACAACAATCTTTTTTTTCTGTAATCCATTTATTAAAGCAGGGACGTTATAATCATTAGATTCAACTATGTAGGCATATTCAGATTTATTAACCGGCGTCCATTTAATTAATTCATTAGTGCTCTTAATTTCATTATTCAAATAAGTCTTATAGGTTGGTTTGTATTTAATATTGTAAAAATTCGCAACCGACCAAGCAGATGCATCATAATAAACACTATCTCGATATTTTTCATAGGTTTCAAAAAAAGTTTGAACCATTCTATATTGAGGCTGCTTTGTAGGGACAAAATAACTACCTCTTTTCTTTTCAAATACCCTAACCTTATGCCTTAATAGTTTGTCTATAAAAGCTTTATTGAGATTTTGATCACTTGATTGAAAGTTATAGCCTTTTATTCTGCTTTTTTCAGCATTTGAAATTGCACTTTCAAATGTTGCTTTTTGATATTTATTAAGAGTCAATTTATTTTCTATAGAAGCTTTAAGAGTAGCCATACTTGAAACATATTGGTTCCTAATTGTAAAAGGAAAAGTTATTTCTCCATAATCTGTTTTTTGAGCCACTCCTCTAGAACTTGCTTGTTCAAAAAGAATTCCAAGTCCTCCTTGAAGGTCTGCATATGAAGATCCATAACCAGGGTATGTTCCGTCAAAAGCCTCTTTTGTGAAGTATAGAGAACCAATACTATCTAATGATTTTGAAAAATACTCAGCAAATAAGTTGTTTAAATCTATATAATTTTCTTTTGGCATAATTGGGTCTAAAGACCCGTTTGCCTTCATAGGCTCAAAGAAATAGGAGCTTTGACTTCCCATTTCATGAAAATCAGTGACAACATTTGGATACCATTGATGATACCAGTTAAGCTTTCCTTGACTTTCAGGGTTAATGGCTAAAAGCCAATCCCTATTTAAATCGAACCAATAATGATTAGTCCTTCCTCTAGGCCAGTTTTCATTGTGTTCAGCATCATTTGGATCCTTAACTAACGGAGAAGCCTTGTAACTGTTAGCCCACTGAGTATGACGATCTCTTCCATCTGGATTAATAGCAGGATCAATAAATATTATACTGTTTTCTAAAAAACTTAATATTTCTTTATTTTTTGAGGCACTAAGGGTATATGCTGAAAGAATAGCGGCTTCTGAAGATGAGGGTTCATTTCCATGTACATTATATGCTAAATTTATAATTAATGGATCATTTTCTGATGGTTCAATTTTATTATTAGGATCAACAAGCATCAAATGTCTTTTTTGAATTTGATCCATGTTTTTTAAATTTTCTGGAGAACTAATAACTAGCATAGGGAGTCTTCTTCCTTCATGAGTTTTTCCGTAAAATTTTAAGATAGCTCTATCGGAGGAATTAGCTAGATTTTTAAAATAGCTTATAATATTATCATGTCTAGTGTGCTCAGATCCAATTGCATAGCTCAAAAAAGATTCTGGAGACTCTATCTCAGAACTATAAGGTTCGTATTTTTCAGTAAAATATTTTTGCGCAGATACGTTTAAAGAGATTAAGGAAAAAAGAGTCAGTAAATACTTCATTTTGTATAGAATTTGTTGGAGAATTAAAAGCTTGATTATTAAAGATATAAATTATTGATTATATCCATATGATTCCTCTAGAATAGATTTTTGCATTTCCAGTTATCAATACGCGTTCACCTTTATTTACGCAGAACAACTCACCCTTTCTTTTTGATAACTGAAAAGCTTTCATCTTATTTTTATTTAAAACTTTACTCCAATAAGGTATTAAAGAACAATGGGCAGATCCAGTTACTGGATCTTCTAAAACACTAGATCTTGGGGTAAAAAACCTTGAGACAAAATCTGCAAAATCTCCTTTGGATGTTACTATTATTCCTCCAGTTTTAAGATCTATCTGGTTTAGTATTTGAGGATCAACAACTATATTTTCAATATCAGTTTGATTATTATAAACTAAAACATAATCTCTGGATTTAAAGGTTTTAACCGGAGGAATACTGACTGCTTTGGATATGATTCCCGGCAAGTTAGCTTCAACTGGATCTCTACTTGGAAAGTCGAGTGTATATAGAGAATCTTTTGAGGTGACTTTTAAAGTTCCACTTAATGTTTTGAAATTTATTTCCTTTTTAGAATAATTCAAATACTCTTTAATAATAAAAGCGGATGCTAAAGTAGCATGTCCGCATAAATCCATCTCAATCTCAGGGGTAAACCACCTCAAATGAAATCCGGTTTCTGTATCAACAAAAAAAGCAGTTTCTGGAACAGAATTTTCTTGAGCTATTTTAAGTAGGGTTTCATTTTTTAACCACTTTTTAAGAGGGACAACACAAGCAGGATTACCGCCAAAAACTTTATTTGTAAAAGCGTCAACTTGATATAAAGATAATTCCATAAAATTTAAATATTCAAACTAAAGATATTTAAAAAAAAACACTCTAATTAGAGTGTGTTTTTTTAAATTATGGTTTTATTAATTTTTTAGCAATCTTTCGTAAATTAGAAACAACAATTAAAAACCGTATGAATTTATCTATTTTTTCTTTAAATTTTTTGCCAGTATTTATTTCCAATATTATCTTTTTATCAATTGCTTATGGAGTTAATGAGGATAATGCTGACCTTTTGATTTCAGGTTATAATACTATGAGTAAAGAAGAAAAAATGAACTTTAATCTTTTGAAATTTTTAATTTTTTTCAAAAAATTCTTTATTAACCTAACCCTATATTCTTCATTAATTTTTTGTGGAGTATATTATTTATTTAACGTAAAATATGCAGCTGTTGTATATACAACATCTCTAGTGTTAGCATTTATATACTTCATAATCATATCAAATGGAAATAGATTTAAAAAAATGAAAATTTAAATTACTTTAAAATGAAAACAAATACACTTATCTATATTTTAGTTTTATTATTTGGGATAAATAATGATTCATACTCTCAAAAAAGAAAACCAAAAACTCAAGAACTTTCATTTAATGAAAACTTATACGACGCTATAAACTATAGATTGATAGGTCCATTTAGGGGAGGAAGAGCAGGAACAGCAACTGGCATTTCGACAGACAATAATACTTATTATATGGGGACAGCTGGTGGAGGTGTATGGAAATCAATAGATGCGGGAAACACATGGAAAAGCATAAGTGATGGTTATTTTGGAGGCTCAATTGGAGTCATTGCTGTTTCAGAATCAGATCCAAATATAATTTATGTGGGAGAAGGAGAACAAACTTTAAGAGGTAATGTGTCGTCAGGAAAAGGTACTTGGAAAAGCACAGATGCTGGAGAAACATGGACATACATCGGGCTGCCAAAATCAGAACATATATCTAGAATAAGAATTCACCCAACAAATCCTGATATAGTTTATGTGGCAGTAATTGGTAATTTATGGAAACCCAACCAAGAAAGAGGTTTATATAAGTCAATTAATGGAGGAGAAACATGGAATAAAATTCTATATATTTCAAATAAAGCGGGTATAGGAGATCTTATAATTGACCCTAATAATTCAAGAATTATATACGCATCATCCTGGCAAATGAAAAGAAATGGTTATAGAATGGATAGTGGTGGTCCTGATAGTAAAATATTTAGAAGTTTGGATGCAGGTAATACCTGGGAAGATATTTCTAGTTTTAATGGATTGCCAGGATTCCCTTGGGGGATGATTGGGTTAACAATTTCACCGGTTAATTCTAAAAGAATATGGGCAATGATTGAGTCGGATGATGGAGGTTTATATAGGTCTGATGACGGTGGTGATAATTGGAAAAAAGTGAATTCCAACAGGGCCTTGAGGCAAAGAGCTTGGTATTACACAAGAATTTATGCTGACACTCAAAATGAGGATAAAATTTATGTAATGAATGTGAGTTATGGAGTTTCCAAAGATGGCGGTAAAACATTTGAATTAAAAAATGCTCCACATGGAGATCATCATGATTTATGGATAGATCCAAATAATAATTTAAGAATGGTCATAGCAGACGATGGAGGAGCTCAAGTCTCAAACGATGGAGGAGAAAATTGGACGACCTATCACAATCAACCAACTGCGCAGTTTTATAGAGTTACCACTGATAACTCTTTTCCTTATAGGATTTACGGTGCTCAGCAAGATAATAGTACCGTAAGAATAAAGCATCGATCTTCTGGTAGGACAATCACAGAAGATGATTGGGAATCAACCTCTGGAGGGGAAAGTGCACATCTTGCACCTGATCCTCTTAATAACAATATAGTTTATGGAGGAACATATAAGGGCTATATGATGCGAAAAGATCATTCAATTAATCAAATTAGATCTATAAATGTTTGGCCTGATAATCCTGCTGGATCTGGAGCTGAGGTTATGAAATATCGGTTCAATTGGAATTTTCCTGTAATGTTTAGCCCTAATAATCCTAAAAAATTATACGCGGGCTCAAATTATCTTCATGTTACAACAAATGAAGGACAAACCTGGAACACCATCTCAGGAGACTTAACAAGAAATTTGCCAGAAACTATTGAGTCTTCAGGAGGGTTGATAACGCAAGATAATACTGGAGCAGAATTTTATGCTAATATTTTTGCAATTGCAGAATCAGAAATAGAAGACGGTGTTATCTGGGTTGGAAGTGATGATGGTTTAATTCATGTGACAAAAAATGGAGGAAAAACATGGAAAAATGTAACACCACCAAAATCGATGTCGCCTAAACTTAATATGATTAATAGTATTGATATAAGTTCTTTCAATAAGGGAAAGGCTTATGTGGCAGCAACTGCATATAAGTTCGGAGATTATACTCCTTATTTGTACAAAACAGATGATTATGGAGAAACTTGGACTTTAATTACAAAAGGGATTAATAAAAATTATTATACTCGAGTTATTAGGGCGGATAAAAAAAGACCTGGACTTTTATATTCGGGGACAGAATGGGGAATGTTTATCTCCTTTGATGATGGGAGTAGTTGGAAATCATTTCAGTTAAATCTTCCAATTACAGCAATCAGAGATTTACATGTAAAAGAGAATGATTTAATAGTTGCAACCCACGGGAGATCCTTTTGGATCATTGATGATTTAACCCCCTTGCACCAGCTTTCAAAAAAATTGAATTTCAAAAATTCACATCTATATAAACCTGACATATCATATAGAATGCAGTCTGGCTGGAATGGATCAGGAGATCTATTAAATGGTGAGAATCACCCAAATGGAGTAATTATTAATTATTTTATAAAAAATATAAAAAATGATGATTTTGTAAAAATTGAAATATTTGATCAAAAAGAAAAGTTAATCAGGTCTTATACTAATAATAAAGACAAGTTGCTTTCTTCTTCAGTAAAACCAGTTTCAAGTAACTCAAATGATATTGATTATGCTTTATCAGGGAATAATATAAAATCTTTAGACCCTAATAGCGGAGGAAATAGATTGATTTGGGACATGAGATATCCAGGCTACAAAACATTTGAAGGAATGGTATTTTATTCTTCTCCTAATGTTGGACCCAAAGCTGTTCCTGGAAAATATAACCTTAGACTAACATACAATCAAGAGGTTACCGATCAGGAGTTCAATATAATTAAAGACCCTAGACTAATTAATACTAAAGAAGACTTCAGAAAACAATTTGATTTTCTTTTAAGTGTAAGGAATGAAGTTTCTAGAGCAAATCAAGCAATAATAGACATTAGAGATCTAAGAAAAGATCTTGGATATGTTATAGATAAAAGCAATAAAGATGAAGATATTAATTCTTTAATTGACGAGTTTTTAGATGAGCTTCACTTAATTGAAAATAGCATTCATATGACAAAAAATCAAAGTAGACAAGATCCTCTAAATTATGGGATAAGAATTAATAACAGATTGGCTTTTTTAATGGCTGATTCTCAAAGAGGAGACTACCCTCCTACTGATCAATCATTAGAGTTTTTTATCAAAGTTAAGAAAGAGTTGGAAGTTGAATTAAACAATCTAAGTGAAGTTTCAAAAAAATACATTGAATCAATAAATTTATTAATCACAAGTAGTGGGATGAAATTTATTAATAATTAATGCATTATTAATTAAGTATATTAGCCAGATGAAGTTTAAATTTTTAGTTAAAAATCAAAATAATAAAGACAGGGCTATAAGATTAATCATTGCATTATTATTAATCCCAACACCTTTTCTTTTTGGAGAAACAAGATGGACCATGTTTGCTGGATGGCTTGGAATAGCTCTTTTATTTAATTCTCTTTCAGGCAACTGTTATGCATATCGTTTGTTTGGGGTAAATACTTGTAAAATTCCTAAAAAGTAAGGCTAAACATATTTTAAGATTTTCTTTATCCACCCCCAATTTTTGGGATAGGGAGCATAACGAAGAAAAGGGTCTGGAAAAAAGCTTCGTTTTATAAATGGTTTGAAATGAGTAAATAAATCAAAGCTGTGCTCGCCATGATAGGCTCCGACTCCACTACTTCCTACTCCTCCAAATGGTAAATTAGAGTTTATAAATTGAATAATGCTATCGTTAACAACAATTGCTCCAGCAGAAACCTCGTTTTTAAATCTCTCGATACTTTTTTTATTTTTTGAAAACAAATAAGCTCCTAAAGGCTTCTCAAAACGATTGATAATATCATACGTTTCTTCAATATTCTCATAACTTATAATGGGAAGTATCGGTCCAAATATTTCTTCTTGCATGGCTCCACTTTCCAGGTTTTGATCTAATAAAAGTGTTGGAGCAAAAAACTTATCTGAAGAATTTGAATCTCCCCCATGGATTATCGACGCTCCTTTCATCATCTTATTAATTCTGTCTAAGTGATTCTTATTAATAAGTCTTCCATAGCTTTTTGATTCAATAGGCTTTTCTCCAAAAGCATCTTTTATAGCTATTTTTAAAGCCGCAATTAACTTATCTTTTATTTTATAATTTACCATTATATAATCTGGGGCAATACATGTTTGTCCACAATTAAAAAATTTTCCCCAAACAATTCTTTTTGCTGTTAATTTAATCATTGAAGATTCTTCGACTACACAGGGGTTTTTGCCTCCCAACTCCAATGTAGTAGGAGTTAAAAATTCAGCAGCAGCCTTAGCTACTATTTTACCTATAGAAGTACTTCCAGTAAAAAAAATATAATCCCATCTTAAAGATAAAAGTTGCTGAGCTTCTTTAGCGTCACCAATTACAACAGAAACATGACCTGGCTCAAAAGTTTCTTTAATAATAGTTATAAGTATTTTACTTGTATTGGGAGAATGTTCTGAAGGTTTTAAAACCACAGTATTTCCTGCAGCTACTGCACCAACCAAAGGGACTAAAGCTAGATTAAACGGATAGTTCCAAGGGCTTATATTTAAAACACAACCAAAAGGCTTAGGTATTATATAATCTCTGGATGGGAAGTTATATATCGAACCCGGAACTCTTTTAGGTTTTGCCCAATAACCTATATTTTTTACCATCATTTTAATTTCTTTCTGAACGAATAGTATCTCACTTAAAAAACTTTCATACTGAGATTTTCCTAAATCCTTCATTAAAGCTTCATAAATAGAACTTTCATGTTTAGAAATAGCAATAGATAATTTTCTTAATGATTGCTTTCTATATTTTATAGAAAGTGTCTTTTTTGAGTTAAAAAACTCCTTTTGCGACTTATAAATTGATTTGATTTCCATCATATTTTAATTAGTTAAAAAATCGAAACTCTCTTGAAGAACTATTTCAGGATTTTGAGCCATATCTTGTTCTACATAAAAATGTTTAACTCCAACATCTTTAGCCTTCTTGATTATTCCTTTTATATCAGCTATTCCTTTTCCACAACTTGTCATATTTGGAAAAAGAGTAATCCATTCTTCGAAAGACTCACCATCTCCATTAAATAAAATATTTTCTTTCATGTCTTTTAAATGCATTAATTTGTATCTGTTTGAATATTTATTTAATAGTCTTATTGGATCTTGTCCTGCAGCTAAAGTCCAAAAAATATCCATCTGAAGAAAAACTAAATCAGAATCAGTATTTTCAAAAACATATTCAGTTGGAATTAGCCCTTCTTTTTCTGCAAATCCATATCCATGATTATGATATGCAAAAGAAATTCCTTCTTTTTTAGCGGCTAAGCCAATTTCATTAAATCTATCTGCCATCCTTTTGTAATCATCAATATTAGTTCTTTGATCAGGCGGAATAGCAGGAAGCACAACGTATTCAGCTCCACATTCTAACGCTGCTTTAGCTAATTTTCCCATATGATTTTCTAAAGTGTCTAAATCCGTATGCAATGAAGGGGTCTTTAAATTATAATCACTTAAAATATCATTTATTTCTGATTCTTTATATCCATAAAAACCACTTATGGGCTTATCTGAAGGAGGGAAAGGATAATTCTTAGCCCTATCTTTAGCGCTCTGAGAGCTGAAATAATAAGGACCGAAAAACTCAATATATTTATATCCCATTTTAGAAATCATGGAAATTGATTTTTCAAAATCTCTATTTAATAAAAGTGGGATAGAGAATAATTGAATTCCTACCTCAGGTAATAATTTTTGCAAATAAGAAGGTTTTGCTAGAATACTTGAGGGTATTATCGTCGAACCTGCAGTTAACAAGCTTAGCTGCTTTAAAAATATAGATCGATTCATTTTTTATTTTTATACAAGGTAAAAAAATAAAATTTTAAAGTTAATATGAAATACATGCCTTAAAAAGTCTTGGAGACCCTTCCCCTTCATCTTCAGATGTAAGCCAAAAAGTTGAAGAGTCTTCAACCTTAATAGCTTCTATTTGAGCAGGCTTAACAGGTATAGTATATTTTTCAAATTTTGAATTTTTCAAATTTTTAATATCAAAGTTTAAAAATCGATACAAATATTGATCCCCAGCAAATGTATAAGAAGTAAGGGCTAGTGTTTTTGAAATAGGATCATAATCAGCTGCAGTTATCAAAGCATCAACATTAAATTCAGCAATAGGATCTATAACATAACTAGTGGCAACCTTTGGAATTGAATAAACTTGAGTTGTAAGTTTTTTTCTGTCCTTTGAAAACAAAAGCAATACGCTGTCTACAGAAGCTATCGCTTCAGCGTCGTATCTATTTTTACTTTTTCTTTTGAAGCTTTTTTGATTTTTATATCTAATTAAAATAGAATCTCTTAAAATAAGATCTTTATCAACTTTATATATTTTTAAATCTTTTCTGGTAGCATAATTATTACCTGTATCGCATATATATATATAGTTGTTATCTGCAGTTAATTCTTCCCAGTCTCTATTAAGTGCACCTTTAATTTTATACGATTTTAAAAGATCTCCTTCACTTGTAAAGGAATATAATTTAGGCTTTCCTCCCGAATCATTATGAGTGATAAAATGCCCTCTAAAGTATTCTAAACCAGAAGTTTCCTCAATTTTTTTTGGCAGTTCAATTGATTTTAAAGATAACTGAGCCAATAACGTGCCTGAGAAAAAAAGTAGAGAAATTAAATGTAATTTTTTCATTAATCATTTTTTAAATACCTAATATACAAAGCTATTATACATAACACTGAACCTCCTGGCAAAAAAAATAAAACAATTAAATATGCTATAAACTTCCCTGTTTTAACACCTCTAACTTCTTTTCTTATTAGTCTTACTCTTTTTAAGAAATTTTGAAAATATTCAGATATTTTATTCAAAATATCAATGTAAAACTTTAGAAATGATTTCATCTACAATTTCTGGATTTAAAAGAGTTGAAGTGTCTCCTAAATTATCAATTTCATTATTTGCTATTTTTCTTAAAATTCTTCTCATGATTTTACCAGAGCGTGTTTTAGGTAGTCCTGAAACAAATTCTATATGGTCTAGTTTTGCAATGGGTCCAATCTGTTTAGATATTAATTGGTTTATTTCTTTTTTAAGACTTTCACCCAATGAAGCGCTTGATGCTTCTTTTAAGGTAATATATCCAAATAAAGAATTTCCTTTTATATCATGAGGAACTCCAATTATAGCAGATTCTGCAACTAGATTATGTTCATTTATAGCATCTTCTATTGGGGCAGTTCCAAGGTTATGACCTGATACAATTATTACATCGTCAACTCTTCCTGTAATTCTAAATAATCCTTTGTTGTCTCTGTATGATCCATCACCAGTGAAATATTTGTTATCAAAAGATGAAAAATATGTTTCCTTATATCTCTTATGATCTCCCCATATAGTTCTGGCCATTGATGGCCATGGATATTTGATACAAAGTCTACCTTCAGCGTCATTTTCAAGAATTTCATTTCCATTTTCATCCATTAAAACTGGCTGAATTCCTATAAATGGTAATGTTGCGTAGGTTGGCTTTGATTCTATGACATTTGGAATTGAAGAGATCATTATTGAGCCAGTTTCTGTTTGCCACCATGTGTCAACTATTGGGCATTTATTTTTTCCAATATTAATATTATACCATTTCCATGCCTCTTCATTAATAGGTTCACCAACAGACCCTAATACTTTTAAAGAGGATAAGTCGTGCTTGTTAACAAGATCTATGGACTCTTTAGCTAATGTTCTAATCGCTGTAGGAGCTGTGTAAAATTGATTTACTTTATGTTTTTCAACTATTTCCCAAAAACGACCATAGTCAGGATAGGAAGGAACTCCTTCAAACATAAGAGTTGTTGCTCCATTTAAAAGTGGTCCATACACTATATATGAGTGTCCTGTAATCCAACCAATATCAGCAGTACACCAATAAATATCTTCATCTTTATATTGGAAAATATTTTTGAATGTATATGCTGATCCAACCATATAACCAGCCGATGAATGAACCATCCCTTTAGGTTTTCCTGTAGAACCTGATGTGTACAATACAAAAAGAGGGTCTTCTGAATCCATTACTTCTATTGGACAATCTTGACTGGCTTCGTTAAGTAATGATTCTATTAAATAATCTCTTCCTTTTTCTAAATGAATTTTAGTTTTAGTTCTTTCAATAACTAAAACAGATGAAACTTGAGGACAATCCTTTAAAGCGGTATCTACTATTTTTTTTAAATCTAATATTTTATTTCCTCGAAAAGAACCATCTGAAGTCAGAACAATTTTGCAGTTGCAATCGTTAATTCTTGTTGATAATGCAATTGCAGAAAATCCAGCAAAAACAACGGAATGAACTGCTCCAATTCTTGCACAAGCTAATACACTTATAGCTAGTTCGGGAATCATAGGTAAATAAATACATACCCTATCTCCTTTTTTAACTCCTTTACTCTTAAGAACATTGGCCATTTTATTTACTCTGTGAAAAAGGCTTTCATATGTTATATGCTCTGATTTTTCCTTTGGATTATTAGGCTCAAAAATTATAGCTGTTTTTTGAGCTTTATTTATAAGATGTCTATCTAAACAGTTTTCAGTAATATTAAGTTGTGCTCCCTCAAACCATCTAATTTCAGGCTTTTTGAAATCCCAATTTAAAACTGAATCCCAATGCTTTTGCCATTTGAAATTATCTTTAGCTAAATCATTCCAGAATTTTTCAGGGTGGTTTACAGATTCGTCATAAATCCTCTTATAGTCTTCAGAACTATTTATGTTATAATTAGACATTTAAATATAATTTAAAAAATAAAGCTAGTGATTATTTGCTGGAGATGAACCAGATGGAATTCTAATGTTTTCAACTATTTGCTGAACTTCCAAAGGAGGAGGGGGTGTGAATTTATTAACTAACAATGCAGAAAGAAAATTGAATATCATTGCTATTGATCCAAACCCTTCAGGAGAAACACCAAACCACCATTGGTCTGATAGGCCCTGAACGGAAGATTTACCACCATCAAAAACTCCAAATTTGAATTTTAAAATATAAAATAGCATAAATAGAATTCCTACTATCATTCCAGTAATTGCTCCCTCCTTATTCATTTTTTTATAAAAAATTCCAAGAATGATTGCTGGAAAAAAAGAAGCTGCCGCAAGGCCAAATGCCAGAGCAACAACCGCTGCAACAAAGTCTGGAGGATTGATTCCAAAGTAACCTGCTATTATAACTGCAAATGTCGCAGATATTCTAGCTGCCCATAATTCTCCTTTATCAGTAATTTTTGGATTAATAATGTTTTTGATTAAGTCATGAGAAATTGAAGATGAAATCACCAATAGTAAACCTGCTGCAGTTGATAAAGCTGCTGCTAATCCACCAGCAGCAACAAGTCCAATAACCCATGGTGGTAAATTAGCTATTTCAGGATTAGCTAGAACCATAATGTCTGGATCAACATATAATTCATTTAGGTTTGGATCTGCTAAATATTGAATCTTTCCATCATTATTTTTATCATTAAATTTCAATAAACCCGTTTGCTCCCAATTACTAAACCATTGTGGCATTGAAGTGTAGGGATTGTCTTTAACTGTAGAAATAAGATTAATCCTTGAAAATACTGAAACTGCAGGAGCAGCAGTGTATAAAATAGCAATAAAGAGCAATGCTAATCCGGCTGATTTTCTAGCATCACTTACTTTTTTAACTGTAAAGAATCTAACGATAACATGAGGAAGTCCAGCTGTTCCAACCATCAATGCGCAGGTTATTGCAAGAAGGTCAATTAGCGATTTACTTCCGTCTGTATATTTGTTAAACCCTAATTCTGTATTAATAGAATTTAGTTTTTCTAAAACATATACTCCTGATCCATCGTTCATAGTAGATCCCATACCCACCTGTGGCACAAGATTTCCAGTCATTTGAAATGAGATAAATATTGCAGGAACCATAAAAGCAAAAATCAAGACACAATATTGAGCTACCTGAGTATACGTAATTCCTTTCATGCCTCCCATAACCGCATAAAAAAGAACTATAACCATTCCTATTATCACGCCAGTATTAATATCTACCTCTAAAAATCTAGAGAAGACTACACCAACACCTCTCATTTGTCCAGCAACATAAGTAAAAGAGACTAATAGGGCACAAATCACTGCAACTATTCTAGCCGTATTAGAATAATACCTTTCTCCTATAAAATCTGGTACAGTAAATTTTCCAAATTTACGAAGGTAAGGCGCAAGTAAAAGAGCTAAAAGAACATAGCCTCCTGTCCATCCCATTATGTAAACTCCTCCGTCATAACCAAGTATTGAGATTAAACCTGCCATTGAAATGAACGATGCGGCAGACATCCAATCTGCTGCTGTAGCCATTCCGTTAGCTAGTGGAGAGATTCCCCCTCCAGCAACATAAAACTCTTTAGTTGAGGAGGCTCTTGACCATATAGCGATTCCAATATATAATGCAAAGGTTATACCTACTAATAAGTAGGTCCATAATTGAACGCTCATAATTTATTTGAATTGATTAATCTTCATATCCATGAGATTTATCTAATTTATTCATTAGATAGACGTAGATAAAAATTAAGATTACAAAAACATATACAGATCCTTGTTGTGCAAACCAGAAACCTAGAGGAAAGCCTCCAAGACTTATTGAATTTAATAAGTCTTTAAAAATAATACCTGCACCAAAAGAAACAATAAACCAAATGAAAAGAAGATATTTTAGATAAGTTAGATTTTTATTCCAATACTTTTCACTTGCTTTCATAAACTAAAAAATTTAAAAAGACTTGAATCTTATGATCAAGCCTTTTTACAAATATAGTACAGTTTCAACAATTAATACCCTATTAACATTATTGGACTCTAAAGGTGTATACTCCTGAATCACTCTCATTTTCATTAGCATCAATTGCAATAACTTTCCAGTAATAAAGTGTATTTGCTACCACACTTACTGCTGAACTTGTTGTTTCTGCAGAGTGAGTATATGAACCAAGAAGAGTTGATCCATCAACACTATCAAAATAAACTTTATAAGAACTTAAGTCATTGTCTACATCCGACGCACTCCATATAAGAGTCACCTCATTGTTAACGGCTAAAACATTTTGACCAGATTTAGGAGAAAGTAAATCTGGGGGAAATGGTGCATAATTTACTTGAGCATCACCCGCTAAATAAAATTTCCATAAAGAACTTTGTGCTGGAGTTGATCCTGGTTCACCTTGAGCTGTAACACTCCACCTGTAAGGTTCAGATTTAGATAACGCAACAACTTTGTTGGCAGTTGTTGAATTAAATGTTAATTCAGTGTTGGTAGTCAAGTTAGTTATTGTTAAAACATAGCTATTAGTGTTCGCAGGAGCTCCCCATTGAAAATTAACCTCACTTTGAGAGTCATTTAATGAAGTTCCATCCTGACAAGATTCATTATTAGCCGGGAACACTAATGAAGGGGTTCCAGGTTGCAGAATTACAACAGGAGGGGGAATTACTACAGGCGGCGGAACAACAGGGTCGTCTCCGCCTCCGCCTCCACAGCTAATGATTATTAAAAAACTAAATAATGATATAAATAAACGTTTCATGTTTTCTATTGTTTTATAGCAACAAATGTTTGCTGAGTTGTCGCTCCATTAATTTTTATTAAGTACGTTCCAATCATTAGAGATGTAGTATTTATCTCTAAAGTCCTTGAGCCAAAATCTAATACTTTATCCACTCTTAAAACTTGATTACCTGTCATATTAAACACACTAACTGATACAGCTTCGTCTTCTCCTCCAACATATAGTTTTACAGAGCTTTTGAATGGGTTAGGTGCTAAGTCAACAAGACTTGAATTAAAGTAAGTTGTTCCAAATTCACCCTGACATCCAATACCTGTATTAATATCTATAGTATTCATTCCTGATTTTAAAGAGATCGTATAGGTAGATTCTTTAGTCTGAGTAGTCATGCCGTTGTGAGTAATATTATAAACCGTTCCTCCATCTAAGTTAAATGTAACCGAGTTGTTTCCTGGATCAGTAATACTATATACACTCAACGGTGCAGGTTCGGAAATAGTCATACTATAACAACGCTGATATATAGATGATGCTATTCCGTCGACAGTTAAACAAACTGAATAAGTTCCAGCAGAAAGGTTTTCAATTTCATAAGTTGAACCTGTAAAGCTTGAAGTTTGAGAAACAGCTCCTGAAACCGTTACTGAATAGTTGAGATCTAAACGAGCTGATGTAATAGATATGCTATTTGTACCAACACATTTCTCTGACTTAGTTATTGAGAAATTATTAGTTGGCAAGTAAAATATTGCACATCCATAAATATCAACTCTATTTCCTAGAGTAGTATTAGCACATCCATCATTTGGATTCCACACACCATCTTGATCATCGTCATCAGTTACATCTCCAACACCATCACCATCTGCATCAGCTTGATTAGAATTTGCAAATAATGGGCTGTTATCAATTACATCAGCTACACCATCACCATCTGTATCCTGAGCAGGTGACGCTCCAATTGATTGTATTTCAACAGTTTTCTCATCATTTTCTGGAACAGATATCTCTCTTTGATTTACAACAACTGGAATTTCTGATTCTCCATCATCTTCATTTATAAGTTCAACGATTACTTCGTAAACATTATCCTTATTGTGATCCTGAGGATTCTCAAAGTCTGGAGGTGTTTTAAAGTCAAGCACATCAATCATATTAACCGATGATCCTCTTGCTTCAGGGCCGCCAGCTTCTTCTTCTTGATTGATTTCAAAAAGATCTTTGTCCGCTCCACCTGTTATCTTTTTACGAACTTTCCATTTACCAACCTCCATTTGATTTCTAAATCTAGGATTAGTAAAACGTTTGTATGCTTGATTTTTTCCTGTAGTTCCAGAGGCAGTTTCACTTTCATTAGCCTGGTCGTATACAGTTAGATTAAAGTCTGCATTAATAGAAGCATTCTGAATATCTCCAACATTTACTCTGTATAAATATGTAGATACATTTTCTCCATCTGAAGCAGTAAGCTCTAGTTCATGGAAGGTTTGATCTTCATAATCAAGTTTACCGATTACGAATAAATCATATCCAGCATCAACTCTATCTCCTGTGGAAGCACTAGGTCTTAATTCGAAAAGATCATCAGTGTTTCCTGCCGAAATAAGTAGAGAGATGTTTTCTCCTTCAGGGTCAGAAACAATAACATGCGAGGCAAATTTTGCAATTGCCGCATTCGTCTCCTCAGCATCATTTTCAAGAACCGTAACGTTTTGTGGTTCGAATACAGGTGACAAGTTTACAGCAGGAGGAACAACCGTAACCGTAAAGTTGAGTTCTGCGTCGCACGTTCCAGAAACATTACTCGATACTACCGTTACATTTGTAGAACCATCAAGGGTTGAAGAATATTCTAATATTAATTTATCTCCATCAATTTTAGCTTCCACAATTTCAGAATTTTCACTTACAGCATAGAAATCAAAGTTAGAAGCAGTTACGTCTAAAAATAACTGATTTAAAGGAATCACATCAAGAGGTGATCCTTGAACAACTTCAATTGGTGGAATTTGTGAAATTATTTCAGGGCATATAACAACTGGAGCAATATTTACCGGAGGTGTTCTTGAAATACTTAAGGTTTGACCTGGATCACAATATGGATCTCCATCTCTAGCAAAAAACTCAAATTCTACACTTCCGTACTTTTCAGGCAGGAAGTAAATAACTAATGTATTACTATCTACTTCAACAGAAGCTTTCGATGGGTCATGACTAAATGAATCGTATGTGATAGGATCACCATCTGGATCTGAATATATACCAGTTAAAGGTATGTTTATGAATGATACATCACTTGAAATATTTCCATCTACTACTCCTTGTGTAGCAAGAATCGTAGCAATTGCAGCTGCGCCAGTTTCTGATATTTCAGGACACCTGTTAAAAACAAATTCTGGTGAAACTTCACCTAATCTAACAACAAACTCTTCTGTTGTAATACATCCAAATGAATCTATTGCATCAACAAAGAAAGTAATATCTCCAGGAATGTATTCTTTCAAATACAACGTCAATATTCCATCGTCGTTTAAGCTATAGTCTAGTTGAGGGTTATTATCCATATGAACATGCCAGTCTAAAGTCCCAATACCTCCGTCATCTGTTATCCATTCTGGTAAATAGACAATTGCTGATTCTTCATCAGTAGGAAACTGAAATGGTTCATTTAGATATTCGCTGTAAACAAAAGGACATTCATTTTCAGTTATACCCGATGGTAAAATTCGAACCAGGATGTCAGCAAAAGTTTCACAGTATTCGTTAGAATCTGCTGCTTTAATAAACACAAACACATCCCCTAATGAATCAGGGCCTGTATCTGGAGTTATTGTAAGCACATTATCCGATTCATTTAACTCTAATTGAACTTTTTCAGGACGGTCAGATCCAAATTCGTAGAAGAAACTTCCCGTTGAGCTAGCATCTCCACTAACAGCGAAGAAGTCTCCAAGGTTTAATTCTAAAGGTTGATCTTGAGAAATTGTAAACTCTGCAAATTCCATAATAGGTTCAGGACAGTCAATATCCTCAATTCCTAAATTGTCAACTACTTCAATAAAAATCAAGGCGTTGTAATTACATCCCGTTTCTAAATCGAAAACTTCAAATGGGATACTACCGACTCCTGCTTCAAATCTAGGCGCAAAGACTATTAATTCTGAACTTCCAGAAATAAATCCATCTACCAATGGAATATTCATGTTTGGATCGGAGCTCGAATCTCCAGGAGCATTAGGTGGCTCAGGATACAATAGATCGTATCTAACATAAAAATCAACCTCTGCATTAGGATTATTTAAATAATCTCTAAGCTCAATTTTAATATCGTCCTGAACTCCAAGTTCAAGAGTGAGTGGACTAAAATCTCCACCAATAATGAAATAGTCAAAATTATTACCACAATTTTCTTGTAATTGTTCCTCAATAATGGCAAGTTCATCGTCAACAGTAATCATTATATCAATTAGATTGATACTACAAGAGGCCGTTGAAGAAGCTCTAGACTCATACTGAATTTGGAATAAGGCTTGTCCTGATCGGCTGTCCGTGTTAATTCTTAAGAACGAGTCGTCTAAATTAACCTCAACAAATTTTTCAGTAAACTCTCCGTCTCCATCTTGATCAGCCCCCCATTCAGGTGGAGTAATAAGAGTGTAATTTATTCCCGTAGGAGGTATGTAGAAGAAATTATTTAAATCTAACAAGTATTCCCTTGGATCATTATTAGTTGCATATAAAGGCATAATATCCTCAATGTACTGCGGACAACTAAAGTCCGGAGGTGGGCCTTGTCCTTCTGGAGGAGTCGAATCAACTAAAAATGGTAATGTAACTTCTGTAGTACAATCTGCTATTTCGTCAAAAACAGTTATTGTTAACGATCCTTCTCCTGATTGATCACCAACGAAAAATTCTATATTTCCATCACCAAGATTTTCAGCATTGATTAGATCATTTGAGAATTCTACATAATATGTTAAGGGATTTCCTTGTGTGCTGAAAAAGGCATTCGTTAAATCTTCAGTGAAAATTTCTCCTGGAGAAAACCATATGGTTTGATTAGCATCTTCAGGAGCAACATTAGTTACTATACATTCTGCAGAAGTATCAAATGCTCCAATATCAAATATAATTACTCCCAAACACTCTCCGGAAGCATTTTTGATATACAGGTCAATAATTATTAAATAATCGCCTTGAGGCACTTCAATATTAAACGAGCCTGCTGCATCGATTACCCATGGTCCTGGAGCAGGTCCAACTTCACCTTGAATATATGCGTCAATTTGAACATCACTTGGATCAACCTCTAGTTGAGAAAAGGCAGAGGAAAGATCAACTGAAACATTACTTACTCCTGGTTCAAAATAAATTGTGTTTTCTCCAATACCAAGATCTACTGTTATATCACAAGCACTTGAATCTGGTCCCTGGTCACCACCACCAATCCCTCCATCATCAGGGTTTACTGATGCCGCATTAGGATCAACAATAACAGGAACTTCAACTAAATTAATACAGTTTCCGTTCAAATCACTGGTTTGGAAAATTAACATGTCATACCCTTCTTGTCCATTAAAATCAAGAGTTAAAGTAGCTCCCTCTAAAGAAGCTTGACCTACTGTTAAAAATGGATCAACTAAATCTAATTTAAATGATTGTGAGAACGCTTCAAAGCCTCCAAAGCCATCAAAAAATGGATTTAAATCAATGACAGCGTTTTCCGTGCCTGGTATTACAAATATTGGATCAAATGAATTAGTTACTTGACACTCTATCTCTGCTGGATCAAGTACACCAAGGATAAATACCATAACAGCAGCACAATCCTCTGGTGCTGTACTTGTAGCTTTTCTTACTTCAAAAACTATAGCAACCCCACCCGGTTGACCAGTTAAATCAAGTATTACAGTGTTATTTTGTGGGAAAAAGTCTTTTATAGTTGCAATAGAACTATTATTTGTGAACACTTCAGCTATGCTTACTCCTGGTTCATCAAGAAGAGGATGAGAAATTTGAGTTGTAACTGTATTTTCAGAAGTAGTTGTTATTACATCTGGTAAGTATATAATTTCAGTATCTGAACTACACCAACCTTCATCGCCAGGAAATGGGGCTTCTCCAGGAGATCCAGAGGCTCCAGAATCATTGTTTCCATTAACTGGGTCTAGAGTTACGTTACCACCAAGATCTACATCTCCACCACCGCCAAAATCACCAGCACTAGCCTCTAAATTAAAGTGAATGGTTCCATAACAATTTCCTTGATTCCCTGGTTCATGAAACACAATATCAATATGAGCCCATACTTCTATACCAGGTAGTGAAATCGACCATATCCCTGCAAAATCAACTGTTCCAAAATTCACTAGTGGAGTTGCCTCTGTTCCAAGATCTGATGCTAGGCCAAAAGTGTATATTTCATACTCAGCAGGTAGTTCCAGTGCTGCAATTTCTGCAAATAAATCTCTTGTTGCGTTATTAGCTGATGGATCAACAACTACCGGTGAAAGCTCATCACCAAACTCACATCCCTCGCCATCGACTGGTCCGCCTCCATCGACTGGTCCGCCTCCATCGCCTGGTCCGCCTCCATCGCCTGGTCCGCCTCCATCATCTGGTCCGCCTCCATCACCTGGTCCACCACCGCCTCCTTGATTCAAGTTAACATCAACATAGAAAGCTATAATAGCCGGGCATTCAGTCGAATCTGAAGATCCCGATTTTCTTAATTCAATTACTACGACTGTAGACCCTTGTACACCTCCAAGTAATAATGTTATATCTCCATCTTCATTAACTTCTGCAACTTGTGCAACACAATGATCATCACTAAATACTGCATTTATGTAGACTCCTGGCTCATCAAGTATAGGGGCGCTAATGGTTATAGTTTCTTCTTCATTTATTTGAATGTCATTATATGCATATCCCTCTAAAAATATTATTTCAGTATCAGCTCCACACCATCCCTCGTCTCCAGGGTAGGGAGCTTGAGAAGGACAATCTTCATCGGGACCTCCACCATCGGGACCTCCACCATCGGGACCTCCACCATCGGGACCTCCACCATCGGGACCTCCACCATCAGGACCTCCACCATCAGGACCTCCTCCATCTGTTAATTCTTCAGAAATCATGTCATAAAACTCTTGATCAAAATATGTTTCAAGACCAATATTGTAAAATTCATTACAACCATCATCACTAGTAGAAACTAATACTTCAAACGACGTTGTTCCTTCTGCTCCATCTTTTGGTAAATTAAAATACACAACCTTGAAGCCATCTTCTTCTCCTAAACCAAGTTCTGCATATGAAGAATCAGCAATCGATATTGAATCAAAATTTAATGATCCTGTTGCAGAAGTGTCAAATAAAAATTCGATGGGATACCATAACTGAATTTCAATAGGGGAAACAGGAATCTGTATCATGTTTTGCACAAGAGGGGGGCATCCCTCCGCTGCTTGATCAGCAATACGAACTTCAAAACCTGCATAATTTTCACACTGTCCATCACTAACCATGATTTCTACAAATCCATTTCCTGTAGAACCACTAAATTGAAGACTTAACAAACTTCCGTCAAGGGAAGGAACTGCTAGGTTCTCAGGGTTTCCATAAAAGGCTACTTGGTATGTTAATTCATCTTCGTCTTGATCAGTAAAGAATTCGTTTAAATCGATATTTAACGAACCAACATCACTGGATCCTATGTACGGAGGGAATCCGTTTTCTGAAATTAACTCTGGACATTTATTGTCTCCTCCAGTGTCTGGACCTCCTGTGTCAGGACCTCCTGTGTCTGGACCTCCAGTGTCAGGGCCTCCAGTGTCAGGGCCTCCAGTGTCAGGACCTCCAGTGTCAGGGCCTCCAGTGTCAGGACCTCCAGTGTCAGGGCCTCCAGTGTCTGGACCTCCACCATCTGGGTTTTGCGATTCGAACAAAATTACTATCTCAGCAGAACTTGACGCATCAAAACCAATTACCCCAACACACTGCAAAGATGGATCTGATGAATTAAATTTAATATCAGCAACTAAAAAATAGTCATTTTCTGGAACTGTAAATTTGAATACTTGAGCTTCACAATCATAGCTATAGCTAATTGATTGTCCACCATATTCGTCAACAATTTCAAAATCAATATTATATTCACATGTATTTCCAGTGGGCAAATACGTAAGCGCGTTAGAAATACTAACGGAAACCTCGCCAAGGCCTAGAGGATAAATTAATGCATTTGGACCAACAGCAAATTCAGAAAGAGGACAGTCATCAGGACCTCCTCCGTCTGGACCTCCTGTGTCTGGACCTCCTGTGTCAGGACCTCCAGTGTCAGGACCTCCAGTGTCAGGACCACCACCATCATCTGAACCTTCAAAAGGCATTGATATAGTAAATAAAACTCCTTCTGGACAATCAGTAGATAAAGCACGCAGATTTACATTAATCCATGGTTCCGTTGGGTATCCTATCCAATTTACAACTAACGCTTGCTGAGAATTGCTTCCTGTAATAGACACACTAAAAGAAGAATCATCCCAATTAACTCCCATTATTTCGTAGACCATACCTGTAGAATCACCAAAATCAAATCCTGGAATATTTACAAAAGTCCCTAATGAGAAAATAGCTCTTCTGTTTATTACTCCATTGTCAAATTGACTCCACTCTCCGTCAGAGTTTAAAGAAACTGGGTTTGTATAAGTAAGTCCAGAGGCTCCTTGATTGCCTTGAACAGGAGCCTCTGATAAGTTAAGAATTGCTAAAGCACCGTCACATACAGTATTTCCATCTCCTCCTCCAGTGTCTGGACCTCCAGTGTCAGGACCTCCTGTGTCAGGGCCTCCAGTGTCAGGACCTCCTGTGTCAGGACCTCCTGTGTCAGGACCTCCTGTGTCTGGACCACCACCGTTTGAATCATTTGAATTTACAATATTAACAGTTACTGAAAAAGATAATTCACAAATACCATCAACAATTGCAGAATAGTAGATATAGCTAGTGCCAAGGTTTTCATTAACTGTAACAGTAACGTAAGGTCCAAATGGACCATCATCATAAGACTCTATGTAACCAAAACCATCACCTTCTGTTTCAGGGGTAGTATATGTAACAACTGTTGTTGAAGATGAATTATCATAATATCCTTCAAGACCAAGTAGAAAATCTGTTTGATCTGCAACATCAATAGTATAACTTATTTCACCATTTGGGAAGAAATCAGAGTACGAAATTGAACAATCTTGAGAATTATTTCCGTCTCCTCCACCTGTTGTATTAGAATCTGTTCCAGTATTATTTCCGTCTCCTCCACCTGTAGTATTAGAATCGGTTCCTGTGCTATTTCCGTCTCCTCCACCTGTAGTGTTTGAATCGGTTCCTGTATTATTTCCGTCTCCTCCACCTGTTGTATTAGAATCGGTTCCGGTGTTATTTCCGTCTCCTCCACCTGTAGTATTTGAATTGGTTCCAGTATTATTTCCGTCTCCTCCACCTGTAGTATTAGAATCGGTTCCTGTATTATTTCCGTCTCCTCCACCTGTAGTATTAGAATCGGTTCCGGTGTTATTTCCGTCTCCTCCACCTGTAGTGTTTGAATCGGTTCCGGTGCTATTTCCGTCTCCTCCACCTGTAGTGTTTGAATCGGTTCCAGTATTATTTCCGTCTCCTCCACCTGTAGTATTAGAATCGGTTCCGGTGTTATTTCCGTCTCCTCCACCTGTTGTATTAGAATCGGTTCCGGTGTTATTTCCGTCTCCTCCACCTGTTGTATTTGAATTGGTTCCAGTATTATTTCCGTCTCCTCCACCTGTTGTATTAGAATCGGTTCCTGTATTATTTCCGTCTCCTCCACCTGTAGTATTAGAATCGGTTCCTGTGCTATTTCCGTCTCCTCCACCTGTTGTATTAGAATCGGTTCCTGTGTTATTTCCGTCTCCTCCACCTGTAGTGTTTGAATCGGTTCCGGTGCTATTTCCGTCTCCTCCACCTGTAGTGTTTGAACCGGTTCCTGTATTATTTCCGTCTCCACCACCTGTTGTATTAGAGTCTGTTCCGGTATTATTTCCGTCTCCTCCACCTGTTGTATTAGAATCGGTTCCTGTGTTATTTCCTGCAGTTATATTTATTATTAATTCAAAACTATTTCCACAAGTTCCATCATTAGCATAAGTATCTAGTTTGTATCTGTCTCCTGCAGCAATACCAGAACTGAATTGAACAGTAACCACTGATCCACTTAATGATGCAGTTGCGTTTCCACCTAGGTTAGATGTTCCAATGTCAAATGAAAGATTGTCTCCATCTGCATCAGAAAATAATTCTGTCAATGGAAAATCAAATGCTTGAGTTCCAACGGGAAAATACAACTCTGGCTGAAAACTATTTACTTCTGGGCAGACATTAGTTGCGGTAGTTGTTGTACTCGTAGATTGTTGCGTCACCATGGTAAAAGATGAAACGCTAAGCTCATTCAAGTAAGAGGAACTTGTTAAGGATATTTCTATATCAGAAATTTTATCATTAGACCAAGCAAAGCTGGTTAATAGAACGAATAAATAAAGAATTTTTTTCATAGGTAGTTTTTAGTTTCCTTTTTTTGAGCATAGTGTAGCGAACTAATATAATAAAAAAAATAAAGATGACAACGCTAAATAGGTTCTTATTTGCAGAATGCAATTAGAAAATATAAATAAATTCATAACTTTATATTAATGATTAATCACATCAATATGTATACATATGATATTTAAAATAATAGCTTTAATGTTATTTCACATTGCTGTGTTTTCTCAAACAAACACTTTAGAAAAAAAAATACTTGTTTACACCCACACCAATGGGTATGTTCATAATGAGGCTATTAAACAAGGAGTTGTGTTAATTAATGAAATTGGAAAAAATAATGGTGTTAAAGTTGTTCATTCTAAAACTCAAAAAAGTTTTAAATCTGATCAATTATTGAATTACGATGCGATAATCTTTTTATGCACTACTCTTGATGTACTTGATGATTTACAGCAAGAAAAATTTATAGAGTTTATTCACGCAGGTAAAGGATTTGTTGGAATTCATGCCGCTGCAGATACAGAATACGAATGGCCATGGTATGGCAGATTAGTTGGAGCCTATTTTGCTTCTCACCCAAAAGGCACTCCCAAGGCAACAATTCATAAAACTTCCAATAACTCTTTTTTTACCGAGCACTTAGAGGAAAAATGGGCCATAGAAGACGAGTGGTACAATTATAATTTCAGAAATCTAAACATAATTCCTCTTCTTATGTTAGATGAAAAAACATATGATGGCGGTGTTAATGGATCCAATCATCCTATTACATGGTATCATGAATTTGAAGGAGGTCGATCTTTCTATACGGGCCTAGGGCATCATGGAAAAACCTATAAAGATGAACGGTTTCAAAAGCTTTTGGAAAAAGGAATACTCTATGCAATAAATGGTCTTTAGATTATTAATCTTTATATTTTCAAAATTAATTTTCCCATCTTCTCTCCAGAGAATAATCTTAAAAATGTCTCTCTAAAATTTTCTATTCCATGGTAAATATCTTCTTTATGAATTAATTTTCCTTCTTTGATCCAGCCTGCCATTTCTATCATGGCAATACTATATTTAGGAGCGAAATCAAATACAACCATCCCCTTCATAGAAGCTCTATTAACCAATAAAGACAAATAATTTTCAGGTCCTTTGATATTTGATTTTGAATTGTATTGTGAAATTGCTCCACAAATCACAACTCTTGCATTTTTTCTTAAAAATATCAATGCTGAATCTAAGATTTCACCTCCAACATTATCAAAATACACGTCAATTCCTTTAGGGCAGTACTTTTTTATTCCCTTAGCAACATTTTCATTTTTGTAATCAATAGCTCCATCAAAACCCAATTTCTCCGTTAAGTAATTACACTTGGATTTTCCACCAGCAATTCCAACAACCCTACACCCTTTGATTTTTGCAATTTGCCCAACAATACTTCCTACTGCTCCAGCAGCTCCAGAAACTAAAACAACATCTCCTTCTTTAATTTCTCCAACTTCAAGAATTCCAAAATAAGCAGTCATCCCTGGCATGCCTAAGATTCCAATGTATGAAGACAGAGAAGATCTTGAAGGATCTACTTTGTGAAAATTTTCTCCTTTTGTAATGCAAAAATTTTGGACACCCCCCCAACCAGAAAGATAATCTCCAACTTGAAATAGAGTTTTTCCTTTTGTTTTTATGACTTTTCCTACAGAACCTGCTCGCATAACATCGCCTAACTCAACTGGAGGAATGTATGATCGAGTTTGATTCATCCAACCCCTCATTGCCGGGTCTAAAGAAATATATTCTTGAGCTATTAGCATTTCACCATCATTCAATTCTTGGATTTTAGATTCAATAAGTTCCCAAGTTTCTTTATCTGGAAGTCCCACTGGTCTCTTTTTTAAAATCTGCTGTTTATTAATCATGTCTTTCATTTATTAAAAATTTTGGGAAAGAAAACGGGAGTTTTTCTTTTGTATTTTTGATAGTTTGAATCATCTCCCCATCTATTATTTGCAATTTCTTCCAACAAATTAACCCCGCTTATTTTATTTAAAAGTAAATAAACAAAAAAGGGAGTTATGCATCCCAAATATTGAAGCCCTGAAAATGTAGGAAGTGCAATTATTGTAACCCCTATCCATAAGATTAATTCTCCAAAATAATTAGGATGTCTTGATATTGACCATAAGCCAGAACTTATGAAATTTCCTTTATTTTTTAAATTGGAATTAAATCTTGTTTTTTGAATATCTGAAATTACCTCAATAAGCCATCCAATTACCCATAATGAAACTCCTGGCAAAATAAACATAAAGCTGGTTGATTCATTTGAACTTACCATAATAATAACAGGGAGTAAACAAATAAAAACCCATAAGCCTTGAAGGACCCAGGCTATCATAAATCTAAAAAAATTTGTTTTTATTTCATCAAAACGAACATCTTTTCCGCTACGTTTTACTCTTAAAAACAAAAAGGAGCTTAGTCTAATTGCCCAGAGACTAATTAAGAATAAAGGAATTAATTTAAAAGAATAAAGCAAGTCACTCTTCGTGATTAAGCTGTAGGTTAAGAATACCAAGATTAATATAAAGGTTAGTCCTCCTGTTATATCAAAATAATGTTCAGTTTTAAAGATAAATGAAGGTAAAAATATAACTATCTGAATTCCAAAAATAATACCCCAGCTTTTTAGAGTGATTGAATTCCAAAAATCAATTCCATTTGAAATATCTCCAACTAATAATGCTAATACAAAAGAAGAGGCCAGAACTAATATTAAAAAAAGTATGCTAATAAATGTATTCTTCATTTTATGAATAAAAGTCCAATATACTTAAAAAGTAACCCTTAGTAATTAACTTTCTTGATAGACTTCTTTAAGCGCAATAGTAAAAGCTTGGACTTCAGGTAAAGTTCCTACACTAATCCTACACCAATCATAGAATGGAGGAAATGGTCTTCCTATCCTAATTCCTTTGTCTAGCATTTGTTTTCCTAATTTATCAATGTGTTTTTTAGAATGGAAGAAAACAAAATTTGTGTTAGAAGGAACGTAATCCAATCCAAGGTCATCCAATGTGTCTGTGATTAATTTCCTTCCTTGTTTTATTTTGTTCAACGAAAAATCATAAAATTCTTGATCTTCTATTGCTTTATCTGCTGCTGCTATTGCTAAAACATTACTCATCGCAACAACATTTGTTCTAATTTGTTTTGCAAGATGAGGAGGGGCTATTAAATAGCCAATCCTAAGCCCTGCTAATCCATAAACTTTAGAAAAAGTTTTTGACACAACAACATTTGCTCCTTTTCTAACCAATGTATCCATTGATGGGTATTCTGGTTCCTGAATAAAATCATAGTATGCCTCATCACTAAAAATAATTGCTTTTTTACTAGCGGAAACACAAAAATCTTCCAGAGCATTTTTAGGTATAACCGTTCCTGTAGGATTATTGGGGTTACATAAGAAAATTAGCTTTGTGTTTCCATTAATTTTATTATTTATAGCATTAAGATCATAACCCTTGTCTTCTCCAACAGGGACCCAATTGATTTTAGCTCCCCATTGCTCAGCAAAAGTCATCATAGCTAGAAAGGTAGGTTGTCCTGCAATTATTTCTCCACCACCTTGGGTGAAAGTAAGACCCGTTATTTTAAGTCCTTCGGTTGAGCCACCCGTAATTATTATACTTTCAGGATCAACTCCATGTTTTTTTGCCAATTTAACGGCAAGCGCATCTGAATAAGAATAAGGATATCTACAGCCGTGATCAAAAGCTTTAATAACCGCTTTTTTAACTAGTTCTGATGGTCCATATGGGTTTTCATTTGAGCTTAACTTTATTGTTTCTAAAAATGGTCGAGGATTAAATTTTTTAATCTCCTGGTTAGAAAGCATTAATTCTGGAGCTAATAAAAGTCCTCCTAAACCAACTGAGGAACGTAGCCAATCTCGTCTACTTTGCATAATTTCTTTATTTAATTTTCTTTTGTCTTTAATGTGGGGTATGAAACACCTAGCTGTTCCAGGTAGGTGTCATACTTTGTTTCGTCAAAGTAAAACTTCTCCAAATCTTTTCTAAATCTTCCCATTATTTGAGTGTTTAACTCAATTGGAGGAGGATCAGCAGCAGTAATCATAGGTTTATACTCTGTCTCTTTTTTCTGAATATTTTCAAAATAATCATTTGCTGAAGAAAGTAAATCAGGCTTAACCAAAAAGTCTAAAATTGTCATTGCCACAACTTTAGCTCCAGCAGTTGCTCCTTTATGAGCAATTGGAGTAGCCATCGCAATTGCATTAGACCAGTGGTGTCCTTGAAGCCCTGGGATATTAGAAGGGAACCGAAGGGTAACTGTTGGAACTGTCCATGAAACATCTCCAATATCGTCTGAACCACCACTAACCATTATTTTTGATGGTTTTCCAATTGGATATAATTCCAATGCCAATCCTTTAGTGTTATTTGATTTTACCTCTTTTTGAACTGCTTTTGCAAGAGCTTGATCTTCTTCTGACCATTCGGGCAATCCAACTTCTTCAATATTTTTATACATCGTTTCCGCTATAATCTTGTTAAAATGTCTTGGCCATGCAGTACCTACGACTCTTGATGAAACTTTCGTGTCGGTCATCAATGCGGCTCCATCAGCAATATTATTAGCATCATTATACATCTTCATAATCCCTTCATATTTAACATCTCTTAAGTAATACCAAATAGATGATTTTGAAGGAACAACATTTGGCTGATCTCCAGCATCTGTAAAAATAGAATGAGATCTTTTTAAAGGATGCAGGTGTTCTCTTTTATAGTTCCAGCCGACATTCATTAGTTCTGCCGCGTCTAAAGCACTCCTTCCTCTCCATGGAGCTCCTGCTGAATGAGCAGCCTCTCCTTCAAATGTATATTCAACAGATATAAGGCCAGTTCCTCTAGCTTGTCCCCAAGAAACTCCTAGATTGCTACTTACATGGGTAAATATACAAATGTCAACTCCTTTAAATAATCCATCTCTAACAAACCATGCTTTTGAAGCAACCAACTCTTCTGCTATTCCAGGCCATAAAATTAAAGTCCCTTTAATATCTGATGACTTCATTATCTTCTGAACTGCTAAAGCAGCTGTTACATTCATTGGAATTCCTGAATTATGACCCTCGCCATGACCTGGAGCTCCATCTACAATTGGTTTATGGTATGCTACTCCAGGATATTGAGATGCTTTTGGTATACAATCCACATCACTTCCTAAAGCAATAACAGGTCCCTCTCCATTAGACCACTTGGCGAACCAAGCGGTAGGAATTCCTGAAACCCCGTAAGTTATTTCAAATCCTGATGACTCTAGAATGTTAGTTAAATATTTTGAAGATTCTATTTCATGAAATCCTAATTCAGCAAAGCTAAAAATCTTATCAATCATAACTTGGGTTTGCTTATGGTTGTCATTTACAATAGAAGCAGCCTCAGTCTTATGCTTTTTTAATTTTGATTTTGAATAATTTTTTTGAGCAATTATGTTTGATGAAAGCAATAAACATATTGTCAAGTTTAAGATATTTCGAAACGAAAAATTATTTGTTGTCATTTTTTTAGATTTAAAATCATAGTTTATCTAAAAATATGAAAAAAACATGTAATCTCTGCATATTATAAAACCTCTTGTTTAAATCATAAATGGTTATTTTGCATAAAACATTAAACTTTTATGAAAAACCTATTCATAATATTCTTTTCAGGTTTGATTGTTTACTCCTCTTTTGAGGATGAAATAATGAAAACCGATTTTAATAATTTAAACCAAATTAGTGGTGAAGAATTATTAAATAAAAGTATTTCATATCATGACCCAAATAATTCCTGGAATAACTTTAATGGGGTTATGAATATTACAATGACAAGACCAGATAAGTCTCAAAGAAATAGTGAGGTTGAAATTGATATTTTAAGATCCTTTTTTAGGTCTAAAGTTATTCAAGATGAAAATACTATTGAACAAATTGTAGAAAATGATTTGTGTAAAATAACTCTGAATGGAAAATCTACTTTTTCTGAAGATGAAATAAAAAAACATAGGTTAACCTGTGATTTTGCATTAAAAATGAGAAATTATTACACGTATCTTTATGGTTTGCCAATGAAGTTAAAGGATCCAGGAACAATTATTAATCCTACAGTAACTACTAAAAATTTTAAAGGAAAGGAGTATTTAGTTTTAACGGTAGACTATGAAGAACCTGTCGGAAAAGATCGTTGGTATTTTTATTTTAACCCTAAATCATATGCACTTGAAGTTTACCAGTTTTTTCATGAAGAGAGTGAAAATGACGGTGAATATATTTTACTTTCAGAAGAAAAAGAAATAAGTGGTATTAAAATGCCAAAAATTAGATCATGGTTTTATAATGAAAAAGATAAATTTTTAGGAACAGATACCTTAAATTAATTCTATGAAAAAAAGTCCATATTTAAAAACATTATTCCTTATCATTTTTTTGGGAGTTACAATAGTAGGGAGTATTAAAATTTATTTTAACGTAAATGATATTCCTATTTATGATATTAGACTTGCATATAACTTCATGTTTAATAAAAATAAAATTTCCCAATATGAAAATTTGTCTGAACTTTTGGGATTCAATAAAGATGATAAATTATTGATCTTGCATGCTGATGACTTAGGCTTATCTGAATCCGTTAACCTAGCTTCTTTTGATGCGCTTAGTAATGGATATGTTAACTCTGCTAGTGTAATGATTCCTGCTCCTAAAACAATTGAGGTAGCTAATTATTTTAAAGACAATCCAAATGCAGATTTAGGTCTTCATCTAACATTTACTGCAGAGTGGAAAAATTATAAATGGTCAGGCATTAGTCCTAATGACTCAATTCCATCACTAATTAATAATAAAGGTGATTTTTTTGAAAAGAAAAAGACTTTTACAATAAGAGCAAATCCATTAGATGTAAAAAAAGAATTACAAGCACAAATAGATTATGCAAAATCAATTGGAATAAATCCAACCCATCTAGATAGTCATGAAGGGGCTTTGTTTTACTCACCTGAATTTTTTAAAATTTATATTGAAGTTGGAAATAAAAATAAACTACCTGTTTTTGTGCCTCAGGTCTTAGCACCTCATTTTAATAGTGACTTTTTAAAACCTAATAATTTAGTTGTAGTAAATAAAATGTATATGGCTGACAAGAATGTTTCTTTTGAAGATTGGTCAACATATTATATTGATATTCTAAATAATCTTAACCCTGGATTAAATGAAATAATTGTTCATCTTGGCTATGATGACAATGAAATGCAGGAAATTACTTCACAAAGAATTGCTTTTGGATCAAAATGGAGAAACCTAGACTATGCAGTAGTTTCAAGTCCTGAATTTAAAAAGGTGTTAACTGATAATAACATAAAATTAGTAACTTGGAAACAAATAAAAAACCTTTTGTATCCTACTAATTAGGTTATTTTTCTAAAAGTTAGGTTAATACGATCATTAATCACTCTAGAAGTTTTTGGTATTTGATGAAGCCAATTGTGTTGCATAGATCCTGACATAATTAACAAACTCCCATGCTGAAGCATGATTTTAAACCTATCAGTTTTATTTTTTTTATGTTTTAAGTGAAAAACCCTCTCTTGACCCAAACTAACTGAACCTATGACAGGATTTACACCTAACTCTTTTTCATTATCAGCATGCCAGCCATTACTATCCTTTCCATCTCTGTAGTGGTTTAGCAAGACTGTATTAAAATCATTTATTAAAATATTACTAATTTGATTTTTTAAGTATATAAGTTCAGCAGTCATAGGCTTAGATTCCATGGTAATATTGGAATAACTATATTCATTTTTATTTATACTGTGCAAAGAAGTTAACCTAGGTTGCAAATAAGTTTTTCCAAAAACCTTGATTGGATCTTGCTGCCATGGAATAGTGTTTTTTAACTTAATAAATAATTCATCAGCTTTATTTAAATTTAAAAAATTTGGGTAATAAACTAGTTCTCCATCGGGAATATTAGGATTCCATATGTTTTGAGAATTAATTAATGGTTTACTCATAAAAAAGATGTTAATTTATAATTTTACAGATTAAAACTTTGTAGTTGTACATTACAAATATTTAAAAAAATAAACATTGTTTAAAGATGTAAAAACTAAAAATTAGTTTTTACTTTAATATTCATATAAAGTATGTCAAAAACTGAAAATAATAACATATCAATAAAAGATATTTGTTTTCTTTTGGAAAATCCAGATGAAATTAAATTTAATAATTTCACAAAAAAGAGAATTATTCGAAGCTATGAGCGTGTCCAAAAAATGGCTGGAAGCGAAAAGGCAATTTATGGAATAAATACAGGTTTTGGTCCTCTTTGCACAACAAAGGTTTCACCTAAAGAAACAAAAGCTTTACAAGAGAATCTTCTGCTAAGTCATTCTGTTGGAGTGGGAAATCCTATAGACCCAGAGCTATCAAAACTAATGTTGATATGTAAAATCCAATCTTTATCTCATGGATACTCTGGAATTCGTTTAGAGGTTTTAGATCGTCTTATTTATTTTGTTAAAAATAACCTAACTCCACTCGTCCCCGAGAAAGGATCAGTGGGAGCTTCTGGAGATCTCGCTCCACTTGCTCATTTATTCCTTCCTTTAATTGGAAGTGGTTTCTTCTGGGATGGTAAAGAAAAGGTTAAAGCAATAACTGTTTTAAAGAATCATAAATTAGAACCTTTTAATTTACATGCTAAAGAGGGGCTTGCTCTTATTAATGGAACGCAGTTCATTTTAGCTCACGCTATAAAAGCAATATCAAAACTAGATTATCTAATGGATTTAGCAGATTTAATAGCTGCAATGTCATTAGAGGGGTTTCAAGGAAGTCTTACTCCTTTTAAAAAAGAACTTCATGAACTAAGACCTTTTATTGGAAACAAAAAAGTAGCTAGGCGTATAAGAGGGTTATTAAAAAACTCGCAAAACTCAGATTCTCACAAAGACTGTGATCGAGTTCAAGATCCCTACTCTATCAGGTGCACTCCTCAAGTTCATGGCGCATCAAGAAACGCATTAAGTCATGTTCAAGAATTGGTTGTTATTGAGATTAACTCAGTTACAGATAATCCAGTAATTATTGATGATAATACTGCCATATCTGGAGGTAACTTCCATGGTCAACCTTTAGCCATTGCTCTTGACTATTTAAAAATTGCAGCAGCTGAAATAGGTAATATTTCAGATAGAAGGAGTTATTTACTGTTAGAGGGGTTACATGGCTTACCAGCCATGCTTACTGAAAATCCTGGACTTAATTCAGGATTCATGATTACGCAATACACTACTGCAGCTTTAGTTTCAGAAAATAAATCACTATGCTTTCCTTCATCTGTCGATAGCATTCCCACAGGAATGGGTCAAGAAGACCATGTTTCTATGGGGAGTATTTCTGGTCGCAAATGCCTTGAAGTTATAGATAATTTGGAAAAAATTCTTGCAATTGAATTATTACATTCTGCACAAGCATTAGAATTTAGACGTCCAAATAAATTTTCTTCAGCCATTGAAAAAACACTTACTCTAGTTCGTGAAAATGTTAAAAAACTAGAACAAGACCGAATCTTAAGTACTGATATTGAAATAATAACAGGACTAATTGAAAATCAAGCTTTTAATGTATATCCAGAGTTATGACATTTAAAGAACAAATTTTACAAGGAATCCCTCAACAACTTCCTGAACTTAAATCATTTGATTCTAGCCTAAACCCAGCACCCAAAAGAAAACAAATCTTAAATCTAAAAGAGAAAAAACTAGCTATTAGGAATGCATTAAGATATTTTCCTAAAAAATGGCATAATGATCTTAGTTTAGATTTTACAAAAGAGTTAAATGAATACGGTAGGATATACATGATTCGCTTTAAACCCAAATATTCAATTCATGCTCGTCCCTTAAATGAATATCCTGCAAAAATTGATGAGGCTAAGTCAATTATGTTGATGATTCAAAACAACTTAGATGCTAATATAGCTCAACATCCACAAGAGCTTATCACTTATGGAGGAAATGGTGCAGTCTTTCAAAATTGGGCTCAATATTTATTAACTATGAAATATTTAGCTACCATGAATAAAAATCAAACACTCCATCTTTATTCTGGACACCCAATGGGATTATTTCCCTCTTCAAAAAAATCTCCAAGACTTGTGATTACAAATGGAATGATGATTCCTAATTATTCTAAGCCTGATGACTGGGAGAGATTTAACGCTTTAGGAGTTACTCAGTTTGGTCAAATGACTGCAGGGTCATTCATGTATATTGGACCTCAAGGGATAGTTCATGGAACAACCATTACCTTAATGAATGCTTTTAGGAGGGTTTTAAAAGCAAAAGAATCTGTAAAAGGAAAAATATTTCTTACTTCAGGTCTGGGCGGAATGAGTGGTGCACAGCCAAAAGCCGCAAATATAGTTGGCTGTATATCGATAACCGTAGAGGTTAACTCATCCGCTGCAAAAAAGCGATATAATCAAGGATGGGTAGATGTTCTCATATCTAATATTAATGAACTAGTAAGCTTTGTTAAGGAAGCTCAAATAATTAAAAAAACAATCTCTATTGCCTTTATAGGTAACGTTATAGAGGTTTGGGAAGCCTTTCTAAAAGAAGATATAAAAGTAACTATTGGCTCAGATCAAACATCACTTCACAACCCTTGGTCTGGCGGGTATTACCCCATAGGTATTAGCTATGAAACAGCAAATACAATGTTAAAAGATGAGCCTTTATTGTTTAAGAAAAAGGTTCAAGAATCTCTTAGGCGACATTCAAAAGCCATAAAGCTTCATGTTCAAAAAGGAACATATTTTTTTGACTATGGAAACGCATTTTTACTCGAAGCTTCTAGAGCAGGAGGAGAAGTTTTAAATGAAGATGAAACAGATTTTTGTTATCCATCATATGTTCAAGACATATTAGGGCCAATATGTTTTGATTATGGTTTTGGTCCATTTAGATGGGTATGTGCGTCAGGAGATCCTAGAGATCTTGAAGAAACTGATAAAATTGCAAAAAATGTATTATTATCTATAAAACAAAAAGCACCCAAAGAAATCCAAGGTCAATTAGATGATAACATAAAATGGATTGAAGATGCTCAAAAGAACAAACTAGTTGTCGGATCTCAAGCAAGAATTTTATATGCTGATTCACAAGGTCGAATTGAAATTGCAAAAGCTTTTAATTCTGCTATTTCAGAGGGTAAGATCGGTCCAATTATTCTTGGGAGAGATCATCATGATGTTAGTGGAACAGATTCTCCTTATAGAGAAACATCTAATATTTATGACGGAAGTAAGTTTACTGCAGATATGGCAATACATAATGTAATTGGAGATAGTTTTAGAGGCGCAACATGGGTTTCAATCCACAATGGAGGAGGAGTTGGTTGGGGTGAAGTAATAAATGGTGGTTTTGGAATGCTCCTTGATGGCTCCAAAAATTCTGAAAAAAGATTAAAAAAATTATTGTTTTTTGATGTTAATAATGGGATAGCAAGGAGAAGTTGGGCCAGAAATAAACCTGCTATTTTTGCTATAAAAAAAGAAATGCATCGATCTAAAAATCTGAATGTAATAATTCCAGAAAGCGTAGATGATAAGCTAATAGATTCTCTGTTCAAATGAAAATTCTTTTTAAAAACATCAAAGGACTTCTTCAAACTTTAAGTAAACCCAAAACTTACTTAAAAGGCTTTGAAATGAAAAAATTGTCTCAAATTAATAACGCCTATTTATTAATTAATAATGATGAAATTATTGACTTTGGTAAAATGAATTCCTGTCCTAAAATAGAGGTAGATGAAGTTGTTGATGCTAAAGGAAAGTTTATTTTACCCACCTGGTGTGATTCTCACACTCACATAGTTTATTCAGGATCAAGAGAAGAAGAATTTGTTGATAGAATTGCCGGATCCACTTATGAAGAAATAACTAAAAAGGGAGGTGGTATTTTAAATTCTGCGAAAAAACTAAAAAAAACTTCTTTTGAGCAATTATATAAAGAAAGCTCGAAACGACTTGAGGAAGTAATGAGCTTAGGGACAGGTGCAATAGAAATAAAATCAGGCTATGGCCTTGATCTTTTAGAGGAAATTAAAATGCTTGAAGTTATTGATAAATTAAAAAAGAATTATCCTGCTTCAATTCAAGCAACTTTTCTTGCAGCGCATGCAATTCCCAGTGAATACAAAAATAAAAAAAAGAAATATGTCGATCAAATTGTAAATGAGTGGATCCCTATAGTTTCAAAAAAAAATCTTGCAAAATACATTGATGTTTTTTGTGAAAAAGGATATTTTGAAATTAAAGAAACAAAATTAATTATAGAAGCAGGTAAAAGGCACGGATTAATTCCAAAAATTCATGTTAATCAATTTAATTCTTTTGGAGGTGTTGCTCTTTGTACTAAAATGGACTCTCTTACAATTGATCATCTTGAAGTCTTAACCAATAAAGATTTGGAAGCCATTAAAAAAAGCAATACTATGCCGGTTGCATTACCTAATTGTTCGTTTTTTCTAAAAATTCCATATACCCCTGCAAGAAAAATAATTGATCAGAATATTCCATTAGTTTTAGCTTCAGACTATAATCCAGGATCAGCCCCTTCAGGAAACATGAATTTTGTAGTATCACTAGCTTGCACTAAAATGGGGATGTCTCCAGAAGAAGCTATAAATGCAGCTACCATAAACGGAGCTCATGCCATGGGCTTATCAAATGAGCTGGGAAGTATTACAAAAGGAAAGAAAGCAAACTTCATTATAACTAAAACTATTAAATCATATTCTATGATTCCTTATGCTTTTGGATCAAACTTAATTGAAGATGTTTACATTAAAGGAAAATCCATAAATATTTCGTGAGTAGTTTAAATAAATATTATAATCCGCCAATAAGATCAGAATGGAAAGGTCGTATTTCAAATATAGCTTCTCCCAACGAATATTGGCATGAATGTATTCATCTTCATCTTGATGGTTTAAGTAATTTGAAATCAGAATTTTTTAATAGCGATATCGGTCTTTTAGGTTACGCTAGTGATGAAGGGGTTAAAAGAAATAAGGGGAGGAAAGGAGCTGTAAATGGTCCAAAAGAAATCAGAAAACAATTAGGAAAATTATCTGCTCACTTTTCTGGGAAAAAAATCACAGATTATGGGACAGTAATTAGTCATCAAGGTAACATGGAGGTTGCTCAAAGGGTTTATTCAGGTATAATAAATGAAATTATTAAATCTGGTCAATTAAGTATTGGAATTGGAGGAGGTCACGATCTAGCATATGGACATTTTTGTGGTATACATAAAGCTATTAAAAACTCTAAAATTGGAATCATAAATTTCGATGCACACTTTGATTTAAGACCACCCATAGAAAACTCAAATTCAGGCACTCCTTTTTATCAAATATTGAACGAGTTTAAAAATGATGTTAGGTATTTGGCGGTAGGTATTCAAAAATTTTCAAATCCAAACTCACTATATAAAATAGCATCTGACATTAAGGCTAATTATATATCAAATGAAGATTGCACATTAATCAATCTCAATCATATTTATAAGGTTATAGATGAATACTTTAAAGATTACAAACACCTTTATGTTAGTATAGATCTAGATGGCTTTGCTTCCTCTCATGCTCCCGGAGTTAGTGCGCCAGGTCCTTTTGGGTTTTCAACTCATTTCTTTAGATGTGTTTTTGAATATATTTTAAAAACAAAAAAAGTCGTAGCTATTGACATAGTTGAGCTTAATCCAGATTATGATGTTGACTCTATTACCGCTAAACTTGCTGCTCAAATAGTCGATATTGCTGTCACCAAATAATGATTATTTGAAAAATTTCATTTTTTTTATCTTCTTCTTGCTTAATACTAATTACATTTAGCCGACAGGAAATAGTTATACCTAGAACAATAACTGCTAATTCTAGTGTGTCTTTAAATATATTTTATATGAAAAATTTACTTTTTTGCTTTCTAATTTTAATAACTAATTTTTGTTTTAGTCAAGGTATTGAAAGGATAAACAGTCCTGAGCATATAAAAAACAACAGTCCATTTTCTGAAGCAAGCATAGTTAATGGTGTAATTTACCTTTCTGGAGAAATTGGAACTCTACCAAATGGAAAATTAATTGAGGGAGGAATTACAGCAGAGACTCGACAAATACTTGTGAATATTAAAAGCACTCTAAATCGAATGGGGTCCTCAATGGATGATGTTTTTAAATGCACCTGTATGCTTTCTGATATATCTGAGTGGGGAGAAATGAGTGCTGAATATGTTAAACATTTTAAAAAAGATAAGCTTCCAGCTAGAAGTGCTTTTGCAGGAAGTGGTTTAGCTTTAAATGCAAAATTAGAAATAGAATGTATGGCTTTAAAAAACTAAGGAAATGAAATTCTTTGATTGGTTCGGAAATATAAATAAAGTACAAGAAAGGCTTGATAAAGTTTTACAAATTTATTTGGAAGATCCTGAAGGAAATTGGATTAAATAAATCAAAAGTCAAATTAGTTTAAATGAAAGAATTAAAGCTTTTAATTATAATTACAAATAGTACAATTTTGTTTTTTTTCAGTTTTTATCTTTTAAAATGGGAGCCAACAATAATTGGAGTTTTCAAAGAGTTACTCATTCTTCCCTGTTTTTTAATTCAATTTATTTTAGCTGTTTATATATTAATTAAATTATTAACTAAAAAAATAAAATTGGGTATTTACACTCTCGTTCATTTAATTTCAACTTTGTTATTAATACTTTCTTTCAGTTATAAATAATTAAAATTAGTTACTAAAAAACAATCTTTACTTTACTGAAATTAGGTGAATAACTGAATAATCATATGTATTTTTGTTTAAAATAAATTGTGATGAGAAAAATTGTTGCTTTTGGTGCTAGTTCCTCTAAAAAATCTATCAATAAAAAATTAGCAGACTATGCAGCTAGTCAAATTAAAGATTCTAAAGTTAATTTATTAGATCTTAATGATTTTGAAATGCCTATTTACAGTATAGACTTTGAAAAAGAGAATGGTATTCCTAAACAAGCCTATCAATTCAAAAAAGAACTGAGTTCTGCCAATGGAATTATAATTTCTTTTGCAGAACACAACGGAGCTTATACAGCTGCTTTCAAAAATATATTTGATTGGATTTCAAGAATTGAAAAAATAGTTTGGTATAATAAACCCATGTTTTTAATGGCTACTTCTGATGGGTCAAGAGGAGCAATTACTGTCTTAAAAATGGCACATGATAGAATTTCAAAAGGAGGCCAGCTAGATATTCCTAGTTTCTCTCTTCCAGATTTTCTTCAAAATTTTGACTCAAAACTAGGTATAATAAATATTGATTTGAAAAATGAGTTTAATTCATGTATTAAATCATTTGAAAAAAAAATATGAGATGTCAATAGAAATCTACCCAATAAGTCTCCAGGCAAAAGGTAATTTCAATAATGGAGAAATCCTTGAAAACAAACCAATTGGTTTTCCGAGTGATGGAGGAAAATTAAAACCGTATTCTAATCTTTTCTATTGGGCACATGCTTGGACTAATTCAAAAAAAAGCACTATTGGTCTTCATCCTCATCAGGGATTTGAAATTTGCAGTTTTGTTCTAAAAGGTCAAATAAATCATTATGATACAAAGCAAAAAAAATGGATTTCGTTAAGCCAAGGTGATGTCCAAATAATTCGATCTGGAAGCGGGATATCTCATGCTGAAGAATTGATGGAAAATTCTGAGATTTTTCAAATATGGTTCGACCCAGACTTATCTAAAACACTTAACAATGAGGCTACTTATGATGATTACAAAAATGATGAGTTTGAATTAATAGAATCAGAAAATAGAATTATTAAAATTATTAAAAACTCTAATTCAAAAATGCAGATCGAGTCTTCAGAAATTATAATTAAAGAATATGATTTTAAAAAAGAACATAGAGATAATGTTTTTGATATTTTGAATGACAAAATTCATTCATTTTTTATTTTAAATGGAAATATTGAAACAAATAATCAGGAGCTTGGAAAAGGAACTTTTTTCAAAGTCTCAGATGTTAACGAACTAAAAATAAGTCTTTTATCTGACATTAAGCTTTTTGAAATAATATCACCAAAAAAGCCTAAATATCGAACTTATGCTAGCTCTATGTTTTAGAATGCCAAAAAGCTAGACCTAAAAACAATACCTGAAAAGGCGCTCTTATAATTGCAGTTTGTCTTGTTATTCCTAATGCATTTTGAGCGTCTTGGCTGTCAATCAAATAAATATTTGCAGGAAAAACAGCAAATAAAAGAATTATTAATCCCCAAGCCGAATATTTTCTATACCTAGTTAATAGTCCTATTCCAAAAATAATCTCAAAAAAACCGCTTATATAAACCGCTTCAAGTTGCCAGGGAAAGTATGTAGGCATAATGGATAGGAAATAATCTGGATTGATAAAATGATTTATTCCTGCATAAGCATAAAAAAATGCCATTAAGTATATAGTCAACTTTTTTACATATTTCATTTTCTAAAAATACATTGCTAAAGTTTATTTTTTATACAAAAAAATTAAAATTTCCCAACCTCTTTAATTAAAAACATATTATCATAAAAGCATAAACAATAATAACAAGAGTTGTTGCTGGTGAAAAATATTTTTTCATTTGTGAGAGTTAATTTCTTTAAAACTAATAATTAATTTAAACTAAATAAGGTGTTAGATGTTATTATTCAATACTTTTATAGAGAACTATAAAACATAAAAATGAAAAAATTACTACTTGTTGTTATTGCATTATTTACAATTACATGTCAAAATCCGCCCGATTTAAGTCTCTATAATCAAAACAAAGAAATTGCTGAAAAATTCATTCTTACATATCAAGCTCCTGTGAATTATGAGTTATTCGAATCTATGGTAGATGAAAATATTGTTCACCAATCTCCAATGTATGGTGCTGGAGAAGTTGGTTACAAAGAAGTCTTAGCTCAAGGTAAATTTTACATGACTGGTTTTGAAAAGGTAACTTTTACTGCTAAATGGTGGCTTCCTGGTGTTGACCCCGAAACTTTAGCTGCTGATGGAAGTGTTCGTGTATATGGTACATGGAAAGGAAATAGTATTGCTTCTGGAAAAGAATTTTCAGTAGATTCCTATCATTACTTTGGAATAAAAGATGGCAAAATTATTCAATCAGGAGATTATTTTGATGCAACAGGAATGGTTATGGCTACACAACCAGATCCCGTTGAAGAAGAAGTAGTTGAATAATTTTCAACGTTATTTATAAAACTAAAACCTCGCCAATTGGCGAGGTTTTTTGTATTTAGTATATTTAAAATATGAATAATTTATTAAAATCTTATTTTGGTATAACGCCTACTGAAATTTTAAAACTAAATGGATATGACAATACAAACTATCTAGTAAAAACAGTTGACAATAAATATATATTCAAAACATACACCGACATAAATCTTTTACCATTTTTAAAAGCTGAAACTGAAGCATTAAAATATTTAAATTCTAATAAAAGTTTTCGCTCTCCAAAGCCTATTGAGTTTTTAAATGGTGGATATGTAAAAAAGATAAACTACAAAAAGAATGAAATAATAATTCGTCTTTTATCTCACTTAGAGGGTAGTTTTATTGGAGAAATAACTTCTTCTGAACAAATAACAAAGTCGTTAGGTTTATTGTTAGCCGGGTTAAATCTAAAACTGCAATTTTGGAATAATTCGGTAATTAAAAGTAAAGAATCCAAATGGAATTTAAATTCACATTTACTATCTAAAGAATCCATAAGCCAAATAGCTGATTCTTCAGACAGAAACCTGGTTCACTACTTTTTTCAGCAATATGAGTTTGAGGTTGTTCCTATTAGTCAAAAACTTAGAAAATCAATTATTCATAATGATGCGAATGAATGGAATTTACTAGTTGAAAATAATTCAGTTAATGGTATAATAGATTTTGGAGATATTTCATATTCAGATCTAATTAATGAATTGGCAATAGCTGTTGTTTATAATTCATATCGAGAGACTGACTACTTAGGCTGGGCAGAAAAATTGATAACTTCATATAATTCGTTAATTCCTCTAGAAGAAATTGAAGTTAAGGTTCTTTATTATAAAGTTGCTTTAAGACTCTGTGTTAGTGCTTGTAATTCTGCAATGGCTAAAAATATAAATCCTGAAAATGAGTATATAACTATTAGTGAGTCAAAAATATTAAAAATGCTTAGGGGGTGGGTTAAAATAAGCCCTTATAAAGCAGAAGATTGTTTTAGAAAAGCGTGCGGTTATAAAAAATTAAAAACAACTAAAACATCTTCTTTAATCTCAAGAAGAAATGAGGTTTTTAGTTCTAATATTTCACTGAGCTATAACACTCCTGTTTTATTTAAAAAAGCTGCTTTTCAATATATGTATGACGCTCATGGAAATACATTTTTAGATGCTTATAATAATATTCCTCATGTTGGGCATTGTCATCCGAAAACAATTAAAATAGGTCAAAGTCAAATGTCAAAATTAAATACTAATACTAGGTATTTATATGATTCTCTTTATGATTATTCAGAAAAATTACTTGCTAAATTCCCCATAGGTTTAAATAAAGTTTTCTTTGTGAATTCAGGAAGTGAGGCTTCTGATTTAGCAATAAGAATTGCCAAATGGTATACTAAAAAAAACAAGCTAATGGTCGTTGAGCAGGGTTACCATGGGCACACACAAATAGGAATTGAAATAAGTGATTACAAGTTTAATAACTCAAATGGTATTGGTCAACAGGACCATATTTTAAAAATCCCTCTTCCCGATTATAAAAAAGAAATAAAGTCTATTGATGAACCAATTAATGGGTTTGATGATCAACTAAAAAGAAATAAAAATCAAATAGCTCTTTTTATCAGTGAAACTATTTTAGGGTGTGCGGGCCAAGTTCCTCTTCAAGATAATTTTTTAAAAAATATTTATTCTAAAATTAGAAATCAGGGTGGTGTTTGCATTGCAGATGAAGTCCAAACAGGTTTTGGTAGAACTGGAAATCATTTTTGGGCTTTCGAAGATCAAGGTGTAATTCCTGATATAGTAATTATAGGAAAACCAATGGCTAATGGTCACCCAATGGGGGCTGTTATAACCTCAGAAAAAATTAGTACTTCTTTTGGGGAAGGTGTTGAGTTTTTTAGCTCATTTGGAGGGAACCCTGTTTCTTGTGAAATAGCTAATAGTGTATTAGAAATTATAGATGATGAAGAGTTACAATCAAGAGCTATGGAAGTAGGGAATTACTATAAAAAAGAATTAAATAAGTTAAAAAATGATAGTTGTTTTATTGGAGATGTAAGAGGTAAGGGGCTTTTTTTAGGTATTGAAATTATAACTCTTACCGGTGAAGCTAACCCTATTCTTGCTCAAGAGATTAAAAATGGTTTAAGAAATAGGTTTATTCTTGTTGGAACAGACGGAGAGTTTAATAACGTGATTAAAACCAAACCTCCTTTATGTTTTAACAAGCAGAATGTTGATCAAGTTGTTTCAGAAATTTGTAAAATTCTTAAAAAAAATTAATAAAATCTTTCAATTTTATCCTCAAAAGCACCTGGTTTTCTTAATGCTATTTCTGCTGAGTATTTTCCCATATAGAAAAATCCAAGACATTTTTCACCTTCTAATAAAGAAATATGTTCGCCTAAATAATTCATTAATGAGGGAGAGCTCCAATATGAGCCAATACCTAAATTACTTGCCATAAGCCACATGTTTTGAACTGCCATTGAAACTGAAGCCAACTCTTCCCACTCTGGTAAAGATTCTTTTAAATCTCTCTGCATACAAATTGCAATTACAACTGAAGATTTCGTCAGCTTCTCTTTTATTTTATCATGTCTAAATTTGGAAAAATTCTCAGTTGTGTTTTCATATTTTTTAGCTAAAAAATTTCCTAATTTCTGTTTAGCGTTGTTCTTAAAAACTTTAAATCTCCAAGGTTCTGTTTTTTTATGGGTGGGTGCCCAATTAGCAGCTTCTAAAATGTTGTTTAATTCACTTTCTTTAATTGGCCTATCATTAAATTGATTTGGCATAATTGAACGCCTATTTTTAATTATCTCAAATAATTTCATGAAAAGATATTTTTAATTATAATATTTTTTCACCCAAGCAAGACTTTCATCCAAGCTGGAAAAAACTTGACTTTTTGGAATTAAGTCAGGAATAATATCGATTCTCTCGAGCATATACATCGGCTGTTCAATCAAATTGACTAATAAAACTTTTTTATTAGAAGCAACCAAGTCAACTAGCACATCTTCCATTGCATATAGTCCTGATTGATCCATGTAGGGCATTTTTTCTAGACGAATTATAATAACATCTGCCTCTTCAGGAATTTGTTTTGCTAACTGTTGAAAATCTGAAGTAGATCCAAAAAATAGTGGACCGTCAATATGTTTAATGAATACTTTTTTCGGAATATTAACCTCGTCTTGCCAAGCAGTTTCTTTTAGTAAAGAAATTGATGACTTTGCGGTTGTTAAATCTCCTATTTTTTTCATGAACATTAGGGAGGCTATAACAAGTCCAATACCAACAGCATAAACTAAATTCCAAACAGATGATAGAACTAGTACAATAAGCATAATGGCAACCTCGGTTTTGGGCATATATGGAATAGCTTTTAAACCTTTGTAGTCCATAACTCCAAATCCGACAGTAATCAAAATTCCAGCCAAAACTGCAGCTGGAATCATTGAAGCTATTGGGCCAAGAGCTAATAAAATTACAAGTAAAATCATTCCAGCTACCATTCCAGAAATTCTTGTCTTTCCTCCTGCATTAATATTTACTACTGTTCTTATTGTAGCTCCAGCCCCTGGAATACCTCCAAAAAGAGCTCCTATTGTGTTTCCTATTCCCTGACCAATCAACTCTTTATTTGGTTTGTGTTTTGTTTTTGTCATATTGTCTGCAACCACCGAAGTAAGAAGAGAGTCAATTGCGCCTAGCAATGCGAGTGTTAGGGCTGTAAATATATATGGGGAGATATTGCTCATACTATATTCAGAGAAAATTTTAAAATTTGGAATTGGTAAGCCGCTTGGAATTGTTTCAATAGTTCTGTAGTCAAGATTAAATATTATTGCAAACCCAGACATAAAGACTAAAGCGACTAAAGTACTTGGAATAGCAACAGTAATTTTTTTGAAGCCATAAATAATTATAATTGTTCCAAAGGCCAGAAAAAATTCTAAAAAATTAATATTTCCTATAGCATTAAATAAAAATCTAATGGATCCTATTACTCCAGAAGCTTCTGTCCCTGCTAAAACTTTTGATTCTCTCAATATTTGCTCTTCAGTAATACTTTGAGCTCTTCGAACAGTTTCAGTGATCTCTTCTAAAACTAAAGTTCCTTGCTTCATTTGTTCATTAATAATATTTTCAAAAATGATTTCCTCGGCTTGAGGCTTAAATTGATTTACAAATTCTATGTCCTCTTTAGGATAATAACCAATTGCTGGTGAGATTTGAGTAAGAATAATAATTACACCTATTGCTGTCATAAATCCAGAAACAACAGGATAGGGAATGTATTTTATATACTTTCCAAATCCAATTAAACCTAAGCCAATTTGCATTAATCCAGAAAGCATGAAAATAGTTAATATTGAGGGTAAAGCTTTAGAAATGTCACCATTAAAAGAAGCTATAAGACCACCAATTACAACCATACTTACTGCTGTCATAGGTGCGGTAGGTCCAGATATTTGCGTCTCAGTTCCTCCAAATAAAGCTGCAAAAAAGCTAACAAAAATAGCTCCATATAGACCTGCGCTAGGTCCTAAACCTGAGCTAACTCCAAATGCAAGAGCAAGAGGAAGAGCTACAATTCCAGCGGTTAAACCTCCAAAAATATCTCCTTTGAAATTTGAAAAATTCAATTTATTCATTATTTATTATTTATTATTTATTAAACTTAATAGTTCCTGTTTCTACACTATACATAGCTGAGCACATTAAAATTTTATTAGATTTAATCATTTTTTTTAAAATAGGGCTCTGTGATCTAATGTCATTCATTGATTGAAATAGATTATTATTAGCTACAGTATTTACAAAGTTAATATTACTAGAATCTCTGTTTTCACTAGTTTCTGTTTTTGTAGTATCTATTGCTGGTTTAATTTTTTTTAGTAAATGTGTTAAGTTTCCATCCTCTAGACCATCACATGCTCCTTTAACAGCTCCACAAGAAGTATGACCAAGAACAACTATTAATTTAACTCCAGCATATTTACAGGCATATTCAACACTCCCTAAGACGTCTTTACTTACTACATTTCCTGCAACTCTAACGCTAAAAAGATCTCCTATACCCTGATCAAAAATAATTTCCACAGGAACTCTGGAGTCAATACAGCTTAAAACAATTGCGAAAGGATGCTGTCCATTCGATGAGTTAGAAATTTGCTCTTTATAATCTCTATTTAAAAATTTATTTTTTAAGAATCGATTATTTCCTTTTTTTAACAAATTTATCGCATCCTCAGGAGTTATTTCTGTTTGAGATTTATTGGTTTGAGTTTTACTGTTATCTATCATGGTGAGTTAACTTTGATTTTAAAGTGAAAATAATATGAGGGAAATTACCTTATTTTTAAATGGTCTAAATATAAAATACTGTATTACGTCTATTTATATTGTTTCTAATCCGAATCAAAACTACTTTTAGTTTATTAAATATAAATATAAATGTCTATAAGAATCGGAAATAGTTGTTCAAACTGTGAAAATCTTCAATCAAACAATGTCTGTAAGATACATATGGTTTCTGTTAATCCAGCATATACATGTAATAGTTTTAACATGAAAGCTGCAATTAAGAATGACCCGAGTTGCTTTACTTGTGTTCGATACGAAGCCCCAACTTGTGCAAATCCTAAAAAAGCAGCTCCCAAAATGTCATGTTCTCATTGGGCGCCACAGGGTGCAGTTGCATAATTTATTTCAATTACATGCTTAGTGACAAGAACACGCTGAGCAATTACAATCTTCACAAGTGCAATGTGAGCAATCTCCAATTGAGCATGGCGCACATTCACAATTACATGATTTCATCTATTTGATTATTAGTTGTTTAACTAAATATACAAATAAAAAATTAGACGTTGTTTTTAATTTAATTATTGCCTTAGTCTCGAATTTAACAATTAATTTAGGCGAGTTTTTATTTGTAAACTACAACCTTATAATTTAAAAGGCCCCGTAGTTCAAAGGATAGAACAAAAGTTTCCTAAACTTTAGATACAGGTTCGATTCCTGTCGGGGCTACTCATAAAAAACCAGGTCTAATTTAAATTAGACCTGGTTTATATCATTATAGACTATATTTTCTATTTATTTGCCATATGTTTTTCAATCTGACCTTGCATTCCACTTACGTCCATCCAGTCTGATAAGTCTGCGATTTTTCCATCAGAGTTAAAATTTAAAACTCCGTACCATTTATTATAAACCTTAGCCCCAGACTCTGTGTGAATTCCTGACCATGTTCCATATATTCTCATAATATTTGGTTTTGAAGATGCTCCTTGCTCTCCTTCTCCTGATGAAAAAGTTGAACCAGCCCAATATGCAGGTGCACCTTTATTAACTAACCCTTGACCTTCAGCAAAAGTTATGTTGTCAAATTGATCAAAATATGACTGAAAAGTGGCTTTAACATCCTCATATCCAAGAATTTCATTTCCATTATATGCAGGAGGACTCCACTTTAACGAATCTGCCATTGTACCCATTAAATCTTCTATATTTTCTTCGTTGAAAGCTTTTCTATAAGCACTAAATGTTTCAATTTGTTTTTCAAAAGCGGCTTTATCCTCAGAAGAAGGGCCTCCTATTTCAACTTTTGTTTCTACATTAGTATTACATGAGCTTAAAATAAAAGAAGCTAACGTTAATACACTAAATATTTTTTTCATTTTTAAATGTTTTATATAAGTTACAAACTTACAAAAATTTTACAGGACTGTTAATTATATATGTTATTAATCAATGAGTTAGCTATTAAATTTTAGTTTCTAATTCAATTTCTTTTTGAAATGAAAAGCTAAAGCTTTCTTTATTATTACTCCACATTTCTGTGTATTTTGAATCCTTATTAAAAGTTTTTTTAATAAGTCTTCTATAGGCTTGTCAAGCCTCTTCTTCAAAAAGTCCGATTTTGTTTACTTTGTTTGAACTTCTGTTTACTGATTAATTTAAGCCCCAACAAAAATTAAAGATGCCACAACTGCTATAGTGGTTATAGATTTAATTATTATTTTAAATCTTTTCATTTAATTATATCTAAGTAATTCTTCCAAAAAAAGTTTTTCTTGATTGCTCTGAAAGACTCACCCCTTCTTGATTGTTGTAATTAAATGTAACTAGTATTCTTTCTCCATCCAAAATGTTGCTTACTCTATGTAATGATTTATTTCCTTTGAAAATCATAAGATCACCTTCACAGGCTGGTTGAACATTTGGTGGGATTTTATCATCAAGGATATCCTCAACTAATTGATAATTCTCTGATCCATCTTTTTTATAACGCATATCAGTAAAGTACTGATATACTCCTCCTTTACTACAATTCTTAATAAGTAAAGTTATAGTAAAATCAGAGTTGTCAAAGTGCCAACCAAGTGCATCTCCAGATTCGTAGTAGTTAATGTTTACACTCGACAAATTATCACTATAGGGATAAAGATCTGAAACTCCCAGTAAAGAAGAAAAAAACTTTTGAATTTTGGGTGAATTATATATCTGCATTAGATATGATTGATCTGAAATTAAATCATTTGGCGCACACTTTTTTGTAGTCTTCATTATTCTATTTCTAGCACTATTAATGTCATATGATAAATCTGTCGGTTTAACATAAACATTATACTCTGAGCTACTATTATATGCTCCTGACTTTAATGAATTAGCCTCAAAAACCATTTTTTTAAGAATGTTTTTAGATATGAAATCTTTAAAAACAAGTATTCCTTTATCATTTAAAAGCTGAGAATATATGTCTGTCGATGAAAAAAACATTTCATCGTATTCTTTGCCTAATAGACCGTTAAGTATATCCATTTTTAATCTTTTATCATTTAATCTAAAATTATAAAAATCTGAATTAATTATATACATTTAAAAAAATATTTATATGAAAAAGACTCCCATAGAAGTTTTTAGTGATTGGGTTGAAAATGGTAAAGATTTAGGAATGGAAAGCGGACATAGTAAGTCTGTAAATAATATGGTCGATTATGCAACTAAGGATCAAGAAAACTTCAGTTTTATAGATGCTGGATGTGGAAATGGTTGGGTTGTACGAAATATTTCTAAATCCTCTAAGTGCTCAAGTGCAATAGGAATTGACGGATCATTAAAAATGATAACTAAAGCAAAAAAATTAGATGCGTTTAATAATTATGTATGTGAAGACTTAAATAGTTGGGTGCCTAAAAATAAGGTAGATATAGTTCATTCAATGGAAGTTTTTTATTATTTCGAAAGACCTGATAAATTAATCAGTTATATTTATTCAAATTGGTTAAAAGACAATGGGAGGTTAATCATTGGAATAGACTTCTATTTTGAAAATACTATTTCACATTCTTGGCCTGATGAATGCGGAGTCTCAATTATGAAACTATTTACAGAAAATGAGTGGATAAAATTTTTTAATCAAGCTGGCTTCAAAAATGTTACTTCATGGAGGTTTGGTAAAAAAAGGGAATGGGCTGGAACACTTATTTTAACAGGAATTAAATAATTTAGAAAATATGAATAACTGGATAATAAAAGACAATAAGCTTGTAAAAGAATTCAAGTTTAAAGATTTTAATGAATCGTTAATTTTTATAAATAAAATAGGTCATGAAGCAGAGTCATTAAATCATCACCCAACAATTATTAACACCTACAACTCAGTTTTTATTGAGCTATGGACACATTCAAAAAACAAAGTTACCGAACTTGATTATATTCTTAAAGATAAAATAGATTATATAAGTACCTCAATTATAAAATGAAAAATTATTCTAAATCGTTTTTAATTTTATTTTCATTTTTTATAATTGAAGGATGTTCTAAGAGTCCTGATGATATCAAATACCTTGCCCTTGGAGACAGTTATACAATTGGAGAAAACGTTGAAGTAAAAGACAGTTGGCCAAATCAACTATCCCAGAGACTTGAAAAATTCTATAATTACTCTATTGAAACTAAAATAGTTGCTAAAACAGGGTATACAACCAATGAATTGATCGAGAAAATTAATAAAACAACTATTAATACTGATTATGATTATGTCTCATTATTAATAGGTGTAAATAATCAATACAGAGAACTAGATATTAGAGTCTTTGAAGAAGAGCTAAATATTTTAATCGATAAATCTATAAATTTTGCTAGAGGAAGAAGTGATAAAGTTTTTGTTTTATCAATACCAGATTGGGGAGTTACTCCGTTTGCTGAACTAAAAGAAATCACTAAAATTAGTGAAGAAATTGATAACTATAATAGATTAGTAGAGAAGACCTGTTTAGAAAAAGGAGTGAAATATTATTATATAACAGATATTTCAAGAAAAGTTAATTTAATTGATGGACTTTTAGCTTCTGATGGACTTCATCCAAGCGCTTTGATGTATTCAATGTGGGTTGATGAAGTTATTGAATTTTTCAATTAAAATTAAGGTTGAAAAAAGGGGGGGGGTTAGTTATTTACCTATTAAAAATAAAATTATTGCTAGAGTAACCTATGTTATTCTTATAATTCTATCACCTATTTTTTATTATAAAACTATAGATGGTTTTTTATTGAAGATATTATAGCGATGTATATTTATAGCTTTAGTTTTGAAGTATTCTGTTTTTGGTTTTACAGTTTTATTGTTATATGTTTAATAAGTTATCTTCCCTTTATGAGATTCAAAAACGTAAAAATTAACTCTATGCTCGCTTTATTAATCCTTGTTTTTAATATTAATTGCTCAAAAGATTTCTCTCCTATTGATGGTTCTCTTTTGTCAGAAGAGGATATCTCTTTGGCGTTAAAAGTTCATAATGATGCAAGATCAGAAGTTGGTGTCCCTAATCTTACTTGGTCAAATAGTTTGTCTGAAGATGCATTAGAATGGGCAAAAAATATGGCAGAAAAAGATGAAATGTATCACTCCTCAAATGACAGTAGGCCTGGCCAAGGAGAAAATTTATACTATAGAGTCCCAATAACGATAAATCCTGGAAAAGCCGCTTCAACTGCATGGCACAATGAAATCAATGATTATACATATGCAGAAATCAGCTCTCCTTTAAACGCATCAGTAATGATTGGGCATTATACACAAATGATATGGAGCTCAACAACTGAAGTCGGGATGGCAACAGCGAGAAGTACTTCAGGAAAAGAATATGTAGTAGCCAGATATAGTCCTCCTGGAAACTGGGTCGGATTATTTCCTTATTAAATTATGTTATAAATTATAACATAATAAAATTAATACATAAAATAAATAAATATTTAAATTGTTATAATTTATAACATTTAATTAGTACACTATTAAAATATTACATATATTTTCATAGTGTACTAATTTATTATATCTTTAAATAAAATCTCAATTTGAAAGCAGTAAAATATATCAAGCTTGAAATTTCTGACCCCAACAGCTCTAGACAAAGAATAAAACATACTCCTGAGGGCATTAGATATTTAGAGGTTGTAGATAAATGCAGTAGCAGAATAGATTTTCAGGACAGAGAGTTTGGTAAAAACATAATAAGACTTGGATCCTCAGGAGAAATTGATACTCTTTTGGTGAAATCAATTACCTATCTAGGAAAAAACGGTCTTGATATTTTAAAAACAATAAAAATATTAACTGATCTTAATGTTAATGTTAAAGCTGAAAAAGAAAATTTAGAAACAATAAACACAGACGGTAGCAAAAATAATACTTTACTTACTCTAGTTAATATGATGGTTTCCATCTATCAACATGAAGAAAAAGTAAAACTTGAAAAACAAAAACAAGGCATCTATTCTGCTAAATCAAAAGGAGTTTACAAAAAAAATGGTGGTAATAAGCCAAAATTAAATTATAGTGATTTTATTAACAAAGAGAAAAATAAAAATTGTCTTTTGGAACTAAAAAAAGGAGAAAGCATACGTAAATCCGCCGAACTATCAGGCTTATCTCTTGGCACAGCCGTAAAGGTTAAAAAACTTGCCGAAACAAATGGAGACCTTTATTAAATTAAAAAAATAGTTAGAATCATAAAATACAACCTATAAAGCTTATCGTTTTGACACCTTATTATTTGAAATAGATCTTTGTCGAGAACATTTAAATCGGTCAGTATTAGCTTCTCTCATTTTAAGATGCTTGGTTTTTCTTCCCTGAACCCTTTCACGCCATAATCTAAAACTCTTTGGCTTTAATTCGTTCCGCATTAGCTTAATTACGTCTTGTTCTTTTAGTCCAAACTGAGACAAAACAGCATCAAAAGGCGTTCTGTCTTCCCATGCCATTTCTATAATTCTATCAATTTTTTCAATAGACATCTCTTTTAATTCTTTTTTCATTGAGCTAACATTATAAATAAAATATTCATTTTAAAATTTACTTCTTATTATTAATGAAATAAGAACCTCCAATTAAGATTATTCCTATCACAAATAATATTTCTTTGTTCTCTAATAAAAAATCAAATAACGCTAAAACTATACTTATTACAACAAGTGAAACACCAACATACTTTAAAAGATACTTCATGAAGTTTTTTTTAAACTAAAACTCAATAGTTACAAGTAACCTGTATATAAGATAAACAGCAACTACAGTCCAAATTATCAACCTATTTTTAATATACCATTTCATTATATCAATTTTTATTTAGAGTTATTATGAATATTCAAAATTACAGCCAATAATATAGAAACTACAAAAATAAGTAGTCCAATAATGTAAAAATGATCAGAAGATGTTGCTCCCTCATCAAAATCTTGACTTAATTTTTTATCAATACAGTAAATAAACATTCCTAATGGTATTAAAATACTAAATACGATACATTTACTTTGAAAAATATATTTCATAAAAAAAGTTAAAAATTTACAATTTATGAAGTGATTTTATGAATTTTTTAATTGAAGGAATGTAATCATCCCAATGTGGCATTAGTGTTATTTTTAGCAGACATCTTCATTCTATAATTTTAATTGAACTTTTTATTTAGTAATGGATGGGTTTTTCTATTAATTTTGAATATCATAACACTTTAAAATATTAAATCTAATCAGAGCTCTTACTTTAACAATGAAAAAATTTAGCTTAACCGCCTGTTTCTGTTTAATTACAATGTTTTACTTTCAAATAAAAGCTCAAGAGCGACAGGACAACGCTTGGAAAGCATTGTTTTCGGACTACACTCTTACTTCTAGTAAAACTATTCGCTTAGAATCACATGTAAGAACAAAAAAATTCTTTGCTGAAAAAGATCAGTATTTAATTCGACCTTCAATCATTTTTAAGCTCAATCAATATTCAAATTTTTCTTCAGGCGTATCCTTTCTTTCAACTAATGTGGCAGGTGGTCGTTTGATTGAAAATAATATTTGGCAACAGTTTAGTTTTTCATTTCCTGTTAAGCAAAGTAAGTATTTTGGATGGGTTAGGCTTGAACAACGATGGAAAAAAAGAAAAAATATATCAAAAGAATTTGGATCAAGGATACGTTTTCGGGCCGGTTTTCAGCTACCACTAACATCAGAAACTAGTTCACTTTCTTCAAGTTTTATAGTTTTTAATGAAGTCTTCTTGTTAATTGAAAAAAGCTTCCCATATCAATATAATCAAAATTGGACATTTTTTGGTTTTCAACAAAAAATATCAAATAAATTAAATTTACTAAGTGGCTTTCAGCGAAATTCTATTGTGAAAGAAAACAGCTTCTTACACAAGAATATTTGGTCAACTGTTCTTTTTTACAAATTATAATTAAGAGTTGAATCATAAATCTAAATATTTAAGAATAATGTTTGTTTATGAATTATATTCACAAAAATATTAATGAATAGCTTGCTAATTATCTTGTCTTTAGAACTATGTGCCTTTACTGTTTAAAAAATTAGAAACCTAGTTGATCCTGCACTAACGATAGCCTTAATGATTGTAATATTTCTTATAAATGGAGGGGTTTTATATGGCTTTCACCAATTAGAAGCTAGTAATAAATAATAATGTTTTATTTACGGTAATACTTTTTACGGATTATTCCAAAGATAAATAGCAAGCGCTATAAGGCTTATAATGTTTATAGCCATAGAGCTGCATAAAAAACTTTCGGAGGGTTTCAACTTGGTTATTTTATCTTAATAAAATAAATTTATATCAAGTCATAACTTGAAAGTTTAGCAAAGGAATATACTATTTTAATCAATTAAAAAATTCTTTAAGGATTCTTTTTATTTTAGAAAAAGACTAACAATAAACAACCAAACACTTTTCCAGATTAAGTATAATAAATGCCCTGAAATTAAACCTATTGTAAGTATTTTTTGAGTTTTCCTACCGCCTCCAAAAAAATTAAGTTTTTGAACAAAAAAATAAGACAATACAATACTGATTAAAATCCACAAAGCAAAAGCAGCGTAATCAATTCCAGTAAAAAAGAAGATCATTTAACTAAAATAGTCAATTAAAGACAAGCATTTTTATAATTTTTTGCATAAAATTACTAACAAAATTAAAAAGTTCTATATTTGCAGTTCATAAAATAAAATATATAATAATGAATAACGGAACAGTAAAATTTTTTAACAACAATAAAGGCTTTGGATTCATCACTCCTGATTCAGGAGAAAAAGATGTTTTTGTGCATGCAAACAATCTAATTGATGACATCACAGAAGGAGACAAAGTAAGTTACGAACTAGAGTCAACTGAAAAAGGACCTAGCGCAATAAACGTGAAAGTAGCATAATAAATTGCTAAACATGCCTTTACAAAAAAAGCCTATCATTTAAATGATAGGCTTTTTTTATAAACATTAAAATTATTTGTAATTCTTGACTTTAGTAATAGATAAACTATTTTTTCTTTCTTCTATTAGCAATTTTATCTCCTTTTCTTTTAGGTTTACTATACTTCTTGGCAATCTTAAATTTATAAGATCCACCTAGATTAATTTTCTTGTTTTTAGCTTTTTTTTCTTCCATTAAACATTAGAAAGATATAAAATTGAATGTGATGAAATGAAGAAGTGATCAATAATTATTAGTTGATTTACTATCCAACCCGTAAAACTAAAAAATTATTTTAAATATTGTTGATCAGAAATACTTAAACTAACTTAAGAACATGCGCCTATTTTTATATCTTTTACCTTGAAAGATTGAATTAAATAATATTTGCACATACCATTAGTAAAACAAAGAAATGGGGAAATACGATTACATCATTATAGGTGCCGGTTCAGCAGGATGTGTATTAGCAAATAGACTTTCTAAAAATCCTGCTAATGAAGTTTTATTAATAGAAGCAGGAGGACCTGACAGCAAAATGGAAATAGGGATTCCTGCGGGCTATGGTAATCTTCATCGCTCAAAAGTTGATTGGGGTTTTTCAACTGAACCACAAAAACATGTCAACAACAGAAAACTTTATTTACCAAGAGGAAAGACTCTAGGAGGCTCTAGCTCAACTAATGCAATGGCATATGTCAGAGGAAATAAAGCAGATTATGACCAATGGGAAGGTTTGGGAAATAAAGGGTGGTCCTATGATCAAGTTCTTCCTTATTTTAAAAAGTCTGAATACAATGAAGATATTAATAATATTTACCATGGAAAAAGCGGCTTGTTAAATGTCTCTTTCGCAAAAGCTTTTCAAACACCTTATGCTCAAGCTTTTTTAGATGCATGTGTTGAAATGGAGATTCCGAGAACAAAAGACTATAATGGTAAAAAACAGAAAGGTGCCAGTCTATTACAGTTTACTATAAAAAACGGGAAACGTCATAGTACTGCAACTGCATTTTTAAAACCTGCAATGAAGCGCTCTAATCTAAAAGTTCTAACATGGACTCGTGCTAAACAAATATTAATAAAAGGAAATAGAGCTGTTGGAGTTGAGTATCAAACTAAAAGAGGTGAAATTCAAAAAGAGTTTGCCAAAAAAGAAGTAATTCTATCTGCGGGGGCTTTTCAATCCCCTCAAACACTAATGTTATCAGGTATTGGAGACGTCCAAGAGTTAAAAGTTCATGGAATCCAAGTCAAAAAGGAACTTCCTGGTGTTGGAAAAAATTTACAAGATCATCTAATCGTTTTGGTTTCAAGTATTTCCAAAAAACAACAAGGATTTAATCATCACTTAAAACCACTTTATCAGTTTATTGATATGGCAAATTATTTAATTAATAGAAAGGGTCCTATGACATGCAGTATACTAGAAGCAGCAGCCTTTTTTTCAGTACATGATTCGATTACCCCAAATCTTCAATTTCATTTTTCCCCCCTTCATGTCGGAAATGATTATGAAACAGATGTATATAATCCAAAAACATATCCCAAAATAGATGGATACACAGTTGCACCTACATTACTTAAGCCAAAAAGTCGAGGGTATGTGAGTCTTAAATCTAAAAACTTTAGTGATGACCCTGTAATTCAACCCAATTTTCTTTCAAATGAAGAGGATTTAAAAATCTTAGTAGCTGGAACCAAAAAGGCACTTGATGTATTAAGCTCCAAAGCCTTTAGTCCTTATAGAAAAGAAAATAACCTTCCTAAGGATAAATCAGAAAATGGTATTGTAGAACATATAAAAAAATCTCTAGAAACAGTATATCATCCAGTAGGCACATGTAAAATGGGTGTTGATAAGATGGCTGTTGTAGACAACGAATTAAAAGTTCATGGTTTACGAGGACTCAGGGTTGTAGATGCCTCAATAATGCCAACAATTGTGTCTGGCAACACAAATGCTGCTTCAATAATGATTGCAGAAAAGGCTGCAGATATGATATTAAAATTAAAAAATTAAAACTAATTCAAGAGATTTTGCTTCAATAGGATGATTAAAATTAATTGAAATAATAAACCGCAAATATAAAAAAGTAGACTAACAAGTATGCCCTATAGTAATTTCTAATTTTTATATATTCTTTGTTTTCTGGATATAGATTTAAAAACAACCCTATAATTTCTTTTTTAAATAAAGGTTTGATATTGATTTTCCAATCATTTGTTTCATAAATGATTTTTCTAAATTTACTTCTAAAATAGGTGCTTGGAATCCCCCAAAAAAATAAAATAATTATTAAAACTGTTTTTGTACTCAAAGTTGATGTTTATGATAAAATAGTTGCAAGCTATCTAAGATGTTTCATCACCTGGACGCCCATCATTAAATCCAGAATAATCATTTTTTACCTTCTTTCTTATTCTTTAAACAGAAAAACATATTAGGCAAACTATTATCGACGTAAATAGCCTACCAACAATGTTTCAAATAAAACTATTTTCTATTTAACCAAATTATAAAATAATCTATTGATTTACAAATAAACATGAAAGCTAAGAGCCTGTTTTAATATTCAGTTGACTTTATAATATTTCAATTCCGGGATTTTGTTTAAATTGATTACTAACTGTGACATTATTTTTCTTAGTTGTTAGTATTTCAAAAATACAACTTGTATGCATTTCTTGATTTTCAATTTCAAGATGATATTCTTTTATGATTCGCATAACCGAATTCATTAAAGGATACTCAAACTTAATCTTGATTGGAATAGTGATTTCTTTTGTAATAATTTTATTTGCCACTATGGTCAATTTTGCACATTCTTTATATGCTAAAACTAGCCCTCCAACTCCTAATTTAGTTCCTCCAAAATACCTTACTACAACAATTAGAATGTTTGTAAGGTCAAATGATTGTATTTGCCCATATATTGGCAGTCCAGCAGTATTTCGAGGTTCTCCATCATCATTTAAGCGATAGATCGTTTTTGTAATGCCAATTTGGTATGCATAGCAAAAATGCCTAGCCGTGTGATGTATTTTCTTGAGTTTATCTATGTGTTTTTTAATGGCTTGAATTTCTGAGACGGGAAATGCAAAGCCAAAAAACTTACTTTGTTTTTCTTTAAATAAAGACTCAGAGTTTATATTAATAGTACGGTATGTCTTTTTCATAGCTCTACATATAAAAATACTAAAAAAGATTTGCTTGATCTTTAAGTCTTTCAATTGCTAAACTCACAATTCGTTTGTTGAGCGCAGAAGTGTTTTGACTATAGCTGAGATATTCATCTGTTGTAAAGTGACCGATGATTATTCCTTTTATATAATTTTGAAATTTTTGATCCTTGAATAAAGCTTTTTCGATATAATCCAAGCGATTTTCATTACTCAATTCGAGAAAAACTCCTTTGTGTGTGTCAATGTATTTTCGAAAAACTTCTACTAATAGAGGGTTTTGTAATTTCAAAATAGGACGAAGGGTTTCGTTTTGAAAATGTTCTTGCTCACTTATTTTATCAAAGTTTTTTGTCTTTTTGATATCAGGACGAATTCGAATTAAATCATTTGCACGATTGTTCATTTTTTTATTTCAAGAGTAATTTGTAATCCCCCGCAACTTCTATTGCAGCGGATGAGCCTGTATCGTTTAGTAATGTTTTGTTAGTTTTTTTATCTAAAAGATGTATGTGGATTTTAGAATTCATGCTTTCTTCTATGCGCCCACTCATAAAGCCTGATATTGGAGCCGCCAAAGAGGTTGTTTTTTCTCTTTGTGCATTTATCTTTAATATATATGTAGAGTTTTCCATCTCAATTTTAACATTTTTTTGAGTGACTTTACAACTTGTTAATTTTGTTCTATTATAAGTTGTGAATTCGATGAGTTGATCATTGAATAGTAAGCCTGCTATATGACCAATGAAAGCACTTTTTAAAAATGGTATTTTAGCTACAGAAGCTTTGATAGATATTTCATTTTGTGAAAAATGATTGCTCTGCATCCAAATATAACCTTCCGGAAAAGAATGTCCCCAATCTTTTTCCATATACCCTTTTCCTTTATTGAAAGAGAGGCTTTCACCGTTTAAATATAATTTTCCTTTAACGCTATGATTCATGCTTAAAACACCGTGATAACATTCCATAAAAGGGATAAAAGAAAAGGGGCCCATGATGCCAGGTGAAAAAAAACTATTTGACCATGGTGTTAAATTTTCAAAAAAAAGTTCTCCTTTAATATTTGGTAAATCAAGAACTAATTTGTTTTCACTAAAAAAATTATTTTGAATTTTTAATGCATGTTTTTTTGGAGTAGGTTGAAATTTATTTGCTTCAAATTTGTGATACGCTCCTTTTAAATTCTTTCCATCTAATACTTGAATAAATGCTTGTTTTTGTCCATTTTCATCCATAGCAATACCTGGAATAATAGCTAATGCTTGACGCTGATTATGACTAACAAGTTTATAGTACCAGCCTTCAAAAAAACGCTTTGTTCTTCCCCATCCATGATAACACTCTGGGTTCCATAGCGCGTGAATTTTATTAAGCATACTAATTATATTTAGGAAGTTTCTTCTTTTTTCAAAGGCCCTCTTAAATGAATTATCAAACCATTTAAGAAATTACGTAAAACCTGATCACCGCATTCCATATACTTTGTGTGATTTTCTTTTCTGAAAAACGCGCCAAGTTCAGATTTGGAAATTCTAAAATCAACTAATTTACAAATTTCAACAATTTGATCATCACGTAGCTTATGAGCTACTCGAAGTTTTTTAAAAATATCATTATTTGTTAACCCCATATTCAAAGATAATTATAATATTGGTGAGTCTTATCTAAATTACAACAACCCTAATGGTGTAGTTAATATTTCATTAAGCAAAAATTAATATGAGTTTTATTTAGTTTTTATTTAAATTTGTGAACAATACTAGGGAGGTCAGAATTACCATTTCTTAATAAATTAAGTAAGACCCATATCTTCTTCATTAAGTTTGAGGGGGGGGGTGTCTTAAGTGAATGAATGGAAGAAGATGATAGACCATACACTTCAAGATATATAGTCTCATTGGTGTCTGATTTTCACAGAAACCTGATAAAAGGCGGTATTTATTTGTACCCTACCAGTAAAAAATCCCCTGTTGGAAAGCTTAGATTACTTTATGAATGCAATCCTATGGCATTTATAGCTGAGCAATCTGGAGGAAGAGCTTCAGATGGATTTAACCGAATATTAGATGTTGATCCAAACGGATTACATCAAAGAATTCTTTTCTTCTGTGGGAGTTTTAATATGGTGAAAAAACTTGAAAGTTTTATTGAAGAATCTCAATAGTGTTTTTTAATAGGAATTCATTTAAGTCAAATCTAAAAATTGTTTAATAGTACCTTCTTTCTTGTTATATTTAAATATTACAAGAAAATAATGATGAGAAAATCAACTCAACAATTCCTTGAAGACATAGGTGCAAAAATACCTATAGTTTGTGGCCCAATGTACCCAGGCTCCAATCCCGAATTAGTTGCTGCCGTTTCAGATTCTGGAGGTTTTGGAGTCGTACAGCCCCTTTCGCTAACCTCTCTTTATGGACATGATTTTAGAGAAGGCTTACAATTGATTAAAAAATTGACCAAAAAGCCTTTTGGAGTTAATTTTACAATTTTCGGAGGTGCGAATAAAAAGTATCATGAGCAGATGAAAAAGTGGATGGAAATTTCTATTGAAGAGGGCGTGAAATTCTTTTTGACCTCTCTAGGAAAGCCACATGAAATTGTAAAAACAGCAAAGCAGCATGGCATTAAAGTATACCATGACGTGCCCAATAAAAAAGTAGCCTTAGCCATGCGAGATGCGGGTGTTGATGGATTGAATTGTATTAATTGGCGTGGAGGTGGACAAACAGGGATACAGTCTGCAGAGAAATTTATAGAGGAATTACATGATATTGGGATTCCTTTAATTTGTGCTGGTGGTATTGGTAATGTGAAAGATTTTCAAAAAACTTTAGAGATGGGGTATGCGGGTGTGCAAATGGGAACTAGATTTTTGGCAACCCATGAATGTAAAGTAACGGAAAGCTACAAACAGGCAATCGTAAAATCTACAGAAGATGACATTGTTTGGACTAATAAAATTGCGGGTAACAATTCTTCTGTTATCAAAACAAAAGACATTATGCGAGGTGGTCTAAGAACTGGACTAATCGTCAACTTTATGTTGCGGCAACCTAAATTGAAAAAATATGCTCGTATGTATTTGATGAGTCAAGGAATTAAAAATTATAGTAAAACAGCTTTTGATGATTCTGTTCAGTTTTGGCAAGCAGGAAAAGGAGTTGGTAGTATTGAATCTATAACTTCTGTGGCTGATGTTTTAGAAGAGTTTACAAAAGCAATAAGGGTAAATAGTCAAATTAGGAAATAGTGATTTTAAATTTTATGAAAAAAGTTTTTTTTCTTGCCTTATTATTAGTCTCTTTTTATACTTTTTCTCAAAAAGAATACAGTAATGTGGTTTTACTTAGAACAACCAAGTCACAAGCTTTTAAGGGTTTTTCTTTTGGAGTTCTGCTTCAGGGTCAAATTAAATATCCACACCCCTATTATGGTCCTAAGGTTGACGGTTTATATAATGATGGTGCTTATCATTTCATAGTTGATTTTTATATAAAAAATTTCTTGATTGGATTTCAGATGACAGATGAATATTTATATCTTAAAAAAGCTGATGCTAACGGAGCTATATGGAAGCCTAGAGGTTTTAATGGAAGTTATTCTTCACTTACCAGAGCTTATTGGGTTTCTTTAGGCTATAACGTTTATAATAACTTTAATTTAAAATTAAGTGTGGGTTTTAGAAATGGTCCTTCGAATAGTGTCTTAATGAACGATAAACTTCCTTCTGAGATTGCAGAAGGGTTCAACTATAATGACCCTTCCAATATATTTAATTCGTCAGAAAATTCACTGAATAAATATTCTGAAATTGATTTTTCAGCATCAGTTAACTATCCAGTTATACTTTATAGAAAGTTTGGCATTGTCCCTGAGATTGGATATTCATTCAAACACGGAGGCTTAATGTCAGGAGTGAGTGTGATATTTTTAAATTAACAGTATGAATAGGTCTTGGTTTTTTGTTTTAATATTAATGCTTAGTAGCTGTTTTAACCGCACTTTATCAGATGCTCTTTTCGAATTACCTGAAACCATTTCGAATTCACTTCCTGTTATTACACTTACCGGTAACTCTATAATTGATATTGAAATAGGAGGTGTTTTTATAGAACCTGGTGCTACTGCAACGGATGCTACTGACGGTGATCTTACTTCTTCGGTTGTAATCTCAGGGATAGTAGACACTTCAACTGCAGGGACATATACCATAGTGTATTCTGTTACAGATAGTGATGGTGATTTTTCCTCCATTATTAGAATTATAGTTGTAAGCTTAGATCTACCACCTATAATTACATTAACGGGTTCTTCTACTATTAACCTTACTCTAGGTGATATCTTCACAGATCCTGGCGCAACTGCTAAAGATAATGATGGTGATCTTACTTCCTCAGTGACGACCTCTGGAACAGTAGACACTTCTAATGTTGGAACATATACTATAGTGTATTCTGTTTTGGATTCTGTGGGGAACTTAACTTCGGAAACAAGAACAGTTATAGTGGAAGAAGTACTGATTTATTTTGAGAATGGTACTTGTAAATGTACTAATGCAACAGTGGGAGATACAGAAGTAATAAATGGTGTAACCTATACTGCGGTTGATAACTCAACTATAGTAGCTCAAATAGCAGCGAGTAATTTTAATTTATGTACTACTCAGGTAACTGATATGACTGAGCTTTTTGAAAACAACAATTCGTTTAATTCTGATATTCGTTTTTGGGACACTTCAAATGTGAATAATGTGCAAGGTATGTTTAGTGGTGCAACTTCATTTAATCAAAATATAGGGAGTTGGGACACCTCTAATATTACTAATATGCGAGATGTGTTTAGTGGTGCAACTTCATTTAATCAAAATATAGGAAGCTGGAACACTTCAAGTGTTACTAACATGCAAAATATGTTTTATAATGCTAATTCATTCAATCAAGATATTGGGAGTTGGAATACATCAAATGTTGTCAGTATAGCTTATATGTTTAGAGATGCTACTTCATTCAATCAAGATATTGGAAGTTGGGATACTGCAAATGTATCTAATATGTATAGTCTCTTTCAGGATGCTGAGTTATTTAACAATTACATAGGAGATTGGAATACCTCTAATGTAATTAGCATGCGTAATATTTTTTTAGGAGCCACTTCATTTAATCAAGATATTGGTTCTTGGGACACATCTAATTTAAGCATCATGAGAGGTATGTTTTTAAATGCCTCTTCGTTCAATCAAGATCTGACTAATTGGTGTGTAAATAATTTTAGTTCTGAACCAGATAGTTTTGCAACTAACTCTCCACTTACAGAAGACAACAGACCAATATGGGGAAGTTGTCCAGATTAGTTATATCAAAATCAGTAAGTTTAGCATTTCTTTCTTTTAAGAAAATACTATTCAACTGAACAAGACGCTACTAATACATTAAAAAAGAAGCTTATGCTTGAATATCTAATAGTGTTAATGTAGTGGTCGCTCCAGTCGTGAGACTTTCTCCAGTTGTTCCTAGACAAATTCAATTCCTGTAAAAGGACATCAATAGTCTCAATTAAGCTGGCACATACAAGACATTCTTGAATGTTTGGAATATCATCACTTTTATCAAAGCAAAGATTGAAAACAAATAAGAAGGTAATAATTAAATTTTTTTCATTTGTCAAGTATACTCAAGACTTACCTCAACTCTAGTATATTGCATTAATAAATTATTATTATTATTATGAAATTAAACTTATTGTCTTGTGGCGCTCAGAGGCCAGATAGAAGAGCAATATCCAAATGTATTGTAGAGGTTTCATCTAACATTGATGAATCCTTGTCGAATGACCTTACGGATATACTCTTAGAGGGGGACGCTGTATATATTGAGGTGGAAGATAAAAACTCTGGATCTGCTTTAAGATCTTTGCGAAAACTAAGTATTGACTACGAAATTATAGAATGAATATTCAGAAATAAAAATTAATGTGATTGAAATATCAATCTTCTTTAAATTCATTTTTCGATCATTTTTGACAGTTTTTTCCTGATCTAAGAATGAGTCGCTTAGTCTTCTTTTTTCTTGACTATTATTTTTATTCTTTTTTCTCCATCTTCACCATCCTCTTCCTCTCTCAATATTTTTATATCTTCTTGGTCCCATTCCACATCTCCTGCAAGATCTTTCATCATATACATATGCATATCTTTCATGTCCCCTTTTATCATACCATTAGTTGAATGTATCATTGGTAAAGAACGATGCCTTGCTTCCCCTTGTCTTCCTATTACAAACCCAAGTAATCCAAATATTATTGCAACAAGTGTTATTGTAAACCAGTTTTTGTTTAAAGTTTCCATAGTTATTGAATTTATTAATACTCAATAGGTTACGTTAAATTTATTAAAGAAAGAGTGTATATCGACAGTGGCCTATGAGAACACGATAGACATGCCGCTAAATATAAATCAATAATATTGGATAACTAATCCTCAGTTACATCTTCTTCAGTAAGTTCAGGTATTTATAGTTTTATAATTAATTTTAGAGGAGTTTTTTATTTACCAGTCTTTTTTGAAATTTATAAGCAACCACGTTATTATGCCAAAAACTACAACAAGTCCAAAAACTAAATAAGTAGAGAATTTTTCATTCAGTTTTTTCATTTTCTAAAGATAGAAAATAAGCTTAAAGTAGAGTCTTGCTAATTAAGTTTAGGGAGTTTTTTTATGCTTTACCTCTGTGTATATAATTAGAAAAAGTAATGTTATTACTACAACTACAGCAATAGGTCTATACCATGAATTTGAAACACTAACTTCAAGAATTGTTGGTGTAAAAACAACAATCATCATTAAGGGGGAGAAATTTCTTTTGAAAAACCATTTCATTTATCTAAGATAGAAAATCTGAGCTTTCAAGATATTTTAATTCATTACTAAGGTCAGGGAAATAGCCGCTATGTTATGTAAATAATAGCTTTGATAATATTTCAGTATTAAAAAATATAAATAACTTCAGCCGAACCTATCCATGTAAAAATAAACTTCATTATCAATATGAGTTTAAATACAGTAATAGAAAAGTTTTTTAGTAAACATGTACCAATATATTTTCTATGCTATTATTAACAAAAGAAAATATTGACACATTATCTTTACAAAAAAATACATCCAATTGATGAAAAAAATAAATGATGCAAATACACTAACGTTGTCTAAAAGTGAAATGAAAGATTATGGCTATAGGGTTGTAGATGTTATTGTTGAACATTTTGATAATCAAAATTCTAAGAGCCCTGTTGTTAATGCGTCTAGAGAAAAAATGGATGCCCTTTTTTCAGAAAATATACCTGAAAAAGGAACAGAAGCTTCTAAAGTCTTAGAGTTCGTTGTTGATAAAGTACTTTCACAAAGTAATATTCCTTCACATCCAAAATTTTATTCATTTGTGCCTGGTCCTAGTAACTATATCAGCGCTATGGCAGACACATTGGCTACGGGGTTTAATGTTTTTTCTGGTGGATGGGCTGCTTCGCCTGCAGCTGCTGAAATAGAGATCGTAACTATTAATTGGCTTTTGAAGCTATTTAAATTTCCTAATAAAAAAGGAGGAGGTCTTTTTACAAGTGGAGGCTCAATGGCTAACCTTACGGCGCTAGTAACTGCAAGAAGACAAAAGTGTCGAGATGATTTTTCTAATGCCGTTATTTATATGTCTAATCAAACCCATTCCTCAAATATTAAAGCCCTTAAGACAATAGGTTTTAAGAAAGAACAGGTTCGGGTTGTTCCAACAGATTTAGATTTTAAAATATCAATAAATAAACTTAAAAACGCTATTGCAATTGATAAAATTAGAGGGTTTAATCCATTTTGTATTATTGCCAATGCAGGTACGACAAATACGGGTTCTGTAGACCAACTTGATGAAATAGCAGCAATATGTAAAACTCAAGACATATGGTTTCATGTAGATGGAGCATATGGTGGAGCAGGAATTTTATCTAAAAAAGGAGCTAAACTATTAAAAGGAATAGAAAAAGCTGATTCACTAACCATAGATCCACATAAATGGTTTTTTCAGCCTTATGAAATGGGTTGTTTGTTAGTTAGAAACCATAAATGGCTGAGTTCAACTTTTAGCGAAAAACCAGAGTACCTTAGAGATATTGAAGGTAATAAATCTGAAATTAATTTTTATGATCATGGCATACAGTTAACTCGCCGTTTTAGAGCATTAAAACTTTACATGTCTATAAAAACATTTGGATTAAGTGCTTTTAAAAAAGCGATTACATATAATATAGACTTGACAGAAAGTCTAGAAGTCCTATTAAGAAAGAGCCCTAATTGGGAGGTTGTATCTCATGCTACTCTAGCTGTAATTAATTTTAGATATAATCCAATTAGTAAAAAGTACTCTGAAAAAAAGCTAGATCATTTTAATCAGGAAATATCTCATCGTATAATTACCTCTGAAGAAGCACTTCTTGTAACAACCATATTACAAGGAAAAGTTGTGCTAAGAATGTGTTTAATTAACCCAAGAACTACTATCAAAGATGTTAAACAAACTCTAGATAAGTGTTTGTCTTTTGTAGAGGAAATTTTAATAGAATAAAACGGTTAGTGAAAACCCATTCAATGTATTTTAATGTTTTTTTATTTTTTATAATTCTACTTTTAGTTAAAACTGCAAGCGTATCTTCTTCATTTAGTTCAGGTATTTCTAATTTGCTTAAATGTCTTAACTTCATTGAATGAAAAATTTAAAACCAAATAGTCAAGGTGAAATTTATTGGGGACGCTCTAATGAATGGCTTATTGTTCTTATTACTATTTTTTTTTCTGGCTTATTATTTCAATTTCCCAGAATATTCAATTTTGATCCAGAATTTTTTTATCCTCGAAATATAAGTTTTATTATTTTTCCAATGTTAACTATATATGTTTCTTGGCGTAATAATTCATCTTTTAATAATTGGATTTTACCTTTTATTTTATTTATCACCTCAGCTATTTTTATAAACCTGCTTCCTGGAAATGATACAGTTGACGTTTTTGTACTTTCTTGTATTCATCTTCCATTATTTTTATGGTCTACGTATGGTTTTGCTTTTATGGGTAAAAAATGGAAAGATAATAATGCACGTATTAGCTTTCTTCGATATAACGGAGACTTCTTTGTAATGTCTGGATTGATTGGAATATCAGGATTTTTATTTACGGCAGTAACAATAGTGTTATTCGAACTAATAGACTTAAAAATTGAAGAGTTTTTTATAAACAATATTGCCAGCTGGGGAATAGCAGGAGTGCCAATTTTAGCATCTTTTTTGGTACTAAACAACCCTTCTTTAACTGGTAAAATATCTCCAGTAATTGCAAAAATATTTACTCCTTTTGTGTTTTTTACATTGCTTATTTTTTCAATCGCAATTACTGTTTCAAATAAAGACATCTACAATGACAGAGACTTCCTTTTAATATTTAATATAATTTTAATTGCTGTTATGGCTATTATACTTTTCTCTTTGGGAGAGTCTATTAAGTCAAGTAAAAATAATTTTCAAATGATTTTGTTATTTCTTCTTTCTCTTATAAGTATTTTAGATAATTTATTCGCTCTTTCAGCAATAGGGTTTAGACTTTTTGAGTTTGGAGTCACTCCAAACAGAATTTCAGTTTTGGGATCAAACCTGTTAATTTTGACTCACTTAATAATTGTTTCACAACAAATTTTTTTAGTTTTAAAAGGGTCATCAAATATTAAAAGTATTGAAAAAAGAATTGGAGAATATCTTCCTTTATACACAATTTGGACTATGATTGTGGTATTTCTTTTTCCCTTTTTATTTTAATTCTTTGTAAAGATAAATACATAGAAGATTACAAAAGGTTGCTAATAAGAATAAGAAATTTTGGTCTACGGTAGAAGGCCACGAAGATGAAATTTTAATATTTATCAATGGAATCGATCAAACTACTAGAAAATTCTACTTTGCAAAGTAAACCTGTTTTGAAAAGAATCTTATTTTAAAACAATTCCAATCCCTTTAATTTAGGTTAGGGGGTTTTCTTTTTTTTATCTTTTTTTATAAAAAATTCTTCAGCACTTATCCCAATAGCGGTCATTACTCCCCATCTAATAAGTTTACTATTATCCCAAGAAGTAAAATCAAAACTTGTTTCAAAAGGGAATAAATCAATTGCCCTAAATAAGTAAAAAAATAAAATGATTGCAGGAAAAGTTAAAATTCTTCTTTTCATATAATTAAGTTTAAGGTGGGGTTATTGTATCTTTGTTGACTAATTGTGTGGTTCTTTTTTTTCCACATAATTTTTTTATCCCTCTAGTGAATTTAGTAGCTAGGGGGATTTTTATTTTGTGTTATTGAAATAAATATACTTAATCCAATTTGTTAAGTATAATATTTACGGTATAAAGTCAAAGTAAGTATTTGGAAACGGTTCATCTTTTAATGTAAAATGCCACCATTCTTTTTCATAAGGAACAAAGCCTGAATTAATCAAAGTTTTTCGTAAAAGCCTTCTGTTTTGTTTTTGTGTTTCCGATAGATTATAAAAATTATAATTTGAAAGCTCTCCAAAGAAATCCCAATGCCCACCCATATCAACTAGTTTACCTTTGTTTTTACCCTTGAGGTGAATAAGGGTTAAATCAACAGTACTCCCCCTACTATGTCCGCTCTTCGAGGCAATAAATCCTAAATCAAAAAGTGTGTTTTTCTTTAATTCTGGATAGTATTGATTTTTATTAATTGTATCTGATTTAAGTTTTGACCAGCGAATAAAATGGTTTACGGCTTTTTGAGGGCGATAAGAATCATAAATTTTAATTCCTAAACCAAAAGGATTTAATTTTTTTTGAGCCATTTTTAAACCTTTTGCCAATTCATTTGTTCCTACTGCAGTATCTGAAATATAACCGTCGATAGGTTTTCCTATGAAATTATCTGAAGTTCCATATCTCAAATCAATCACAATATCAGGAACAATATCTTTTAATTGAGTAAAACCCTGAGGTAACTTTTGAGAGATGAGATTAAAGTGTATACATAGTAGAATGAATACTAATTTTCGCATTGAAAACAAATGATTAATAAAATCAAAAATAAAACATTTACTTGTCTTTATCCGCTAAATCACCTGAACTTACTAAAGAGGACATCCCTGTAACTTTTCATTTTAATAATCCTGACTAAGTTGTGGAGACCCTTTAATTAAGTTTAGGAGGTTTATTATCTTTTTAACCATTAAATAAATTAAACCACCGGCATATCCCCTTATTAAGTTCATATATGTTTTAATTTCTTACTATTCAAACTCTGGATAACAAGGAAAAAATACTTCAAAAGCTTCTTTTGAAGTATAGAATGATTTAGGGAAGTAATCTCCCATCACTGTAGCTTCAGTTCCAATTTCTTTGATATTTTGAATGGCATATGGGAAATTGGGAGATGCGAGCATATTTCGAATTTGTAATATCCCAATATTTTCATCCTCTAAACCATCACCGTCATCTGCAATGGGAAGCCAACCAAAGCCACATTCAATTCGTGCATTGCGGGGGCGGTCTAATTCCCTACTGACTACAATCATAAATTCACCATTCTTATTTACAGGAACTTGTTCGTCAAACAAACATCCATTTACACGAGTGTTGGCAAACCCTTGTACAGAACAAAGTGACCAATACACCAATTCTTCTTGGGTCATGGTTTTGTTTCCTTTTAATGTTTTCGGAGTCTGTGGAATTTTGCCCCTTAAAACAAATACTTTTCCAAACTTACGATTAATAAAGGTGCGGATATAATTGTTGTCTACGTTAGGATAAAATCCGCCAGTGCTTTTACGCGTTTTATCAGGCATTTCCCCGGTGTACATACCAATGAGGAATTTACGGTCGTATTGTAAATACCAAGTGGGTGGATTGGTTGCTGGATGGCCCATTGGGCGATTTGGAATACTTGTTATTTCATAATATTTTTCTAATGTAATTCCAATTGCATCGGGTTTTATTTGTAAAGGCTGTCGTGTTTTAAGAAAAGAACATGCATCTGCTCCGCGATAGATAGTCCCATTTTTTAAGGTCAATACAGGAGAAGGTAATCCTACACCCCCAGTTTCGTCAGTATTTTCATCCGGTACATAGACGCGGTATAGAACAGATTGCTGTTTTAGGCCATAAGATGGTGCATGTAAAGTGTTGTCAACGCGGGTTCTGTTATTGATTTGATCTTCCAGAATAGGTTTTAACAATTTAATTCCTTCTGCTTGTAAGGATGGTGCGGTTTCATTTTTAAATTGTACTATATATGATCGTTTCGGATTTGTTCTATCTGCTCCCTCCAAAAAGGGATTAGCATGATCTTCATCAGCATTAATTAAATAATCTGCCATTGATTCCTGTGGTATTCCTCTTCCATCATAACTGATAAAAGACATATAGCGTGAATGCGGAAACTCTCCCTCTAATTTTAGTGTAGCACCTTCAGGCATAGTAAACACAGCACTCCAATAGAAAACACCTGCATCGGGATAAGCAATATTCATATAGGGATCTGCACTTACTGGTCCGCGCGACCAAAAGCAAGTTCTTGGTCCAGGAATACCTGAGATGTTCATTTTCGTTTCAACGAGATTTTCTTTCTGAGGAAGTTGACAAGAAGTTAAGGTCACAAATAGACAAAGACCAATGATGAAAAGGAGTTTTTGCATGATTTTAGTAATGTGTGAATATAATAAAAAACCCTAAACTTAATTAGAGTGTTAGTGCTTAAAGATATGGATGTGTATCTAATATTACATCTGAACCAAATAGTTTTGCAACTGATTCAGCACTAACAAACGCTAATAAACTCCTCTGGAGAAAGTATCCAGATTAGGCATATCTTCTTATTTTAAAATTATTGTAAATTGTATGTGTGAAAAAATACCCAAATTAATATGAAATTGCCTAAGATCTTTAGCAAAGCGCCTATAGCAATAGACGCAATAAAAGACAAAAAATATGCTTGGTGCTCTTGTGGGTTGTCAGAAAACCAACCTTTTTGCAACGGGGCGCATAAAAGGTTTAGATTTACTCCCAAAATATTTACTACTAATGAGGATAAAAAAATATATCTATGTAACTGTAAACAAACTTCAAATCCTCCTTATTGTGATGGAACTCATAATAAATTATAACGCATCCTAAAAATGCACTAAACCACCGGCATATCTTCTTCAGTAAGTTCAGGTGTTTTTTAATGCGTCATCTATAGAGCAATAATTAAATTACTTACTATGTATTGCATAGTACCATTTTATGTATTACATTCGTAAAAAATTTAATTTCATTTAAGAAAAACTATTTATGGAAACTCTAAATAAAAATTGGTTCGCAATTACACTTATCGCTGTAATCTTTGGTCTTCTTGGTTTTTTAATAGGTAAACAAGGTAATAAACATTCTTGTTCTATGATGAATGGCTCTCAAAAAATGTTGCATATGGATAGTTCTATGAAAATGGGAAAAAAACATATGATGTTTATTAAGGATGGCAATGAAATGATTGAAGACATTGATATTCAAAAAGAAGTAGGTGAGGATGGTGAAACAAAGATAAAAATTATAGCAAAGACGAAAAAAGAGTAATTATCGATTTTAATTATTAAACCACCGGCATATCTTCTTCACTAAGTTCAGGTGTTACATATCAATACATACTAATTAATATATGTTACAAATATTTTTACCTTTAGAGTATGAAAACACTTCTTTGAATGGACTTTAATAATTAAGTCAAAGTATTTAAGGCATGAATAGACTCCTAAGTAATATATTCCGAAGAAGCCTTGGATATCTTCCTTTTCTATTATGCTTCATTCTTCTAATACACACAGATTCTTTTATGAGCTTTTCTTTGTGGAATGGTTTTATTCAGATACTTCTTTTTTTATTTGTAGTTTGTATTCCTGCTTACTTTACAAAACGCATGTCCTATGTAGACATTGCATGGCCATGGGGGCTTGTTTTGATATCATTTTTAGTGCTAATTAATGGAAAGGGCTATTGGTTAAGAACCTATTGTGTTGCAGGAATGTATTTTTTTTCTGGATTGAGAATGGGTATAGGAGCACTAATATTATTTAAAAAGGGACATTTAAATTCTGAACTTTCGAGGTATCAGTTCCAAAGAAAAAGATGGCAAAAATTAGAATATAAAAATGAAGATATTTCACTTCAGTATGAAATATTAATTCAATGTTTTGCAAACACAACTTTTTTGGCCCTACCCGCAATAATTCAAGTATATAATCCTCAAGAGAATATATCTTTACTTGAAATATCAGGATATATTATGTGGGTTTTGTTTTTCATAATGGAGCATATAGCAGATTTTCAAAAGCAAAAATTTTTAGAAAAATGTTTTTTAGAAAAAAAGAAGAAGCAGGTTTGTAATGTTGGTTTATGGAAGTATTGTAGACATCCTAATTATTTTTCTGAGTGGATGATTTGGAATGCACTAATTCTATCTTCACTTCCTTCTTTGTTTTATCTATTGCCTTATGAGAAATTATTATTATGGATAGGATTATTGATTTCACTAATCTATATCTCTAGGCTTATGTATACTACACTTGTGTATTATACAGGAGCTATACCATCAGAATACTATTCTTTAAAAAAGAGACCCGATTACAAAAAATATCAAGAAACAACTAACATGTTTTTTCCGGGTAAATCCAAAAAGCATAGTATATAAATTATATGATTGATCTGAAGTTAACCCTGTCTGGGGAACTTGTCCAAACTAGGCACTTCTTCTTCAGTAAGTTCAAGTGTTTTTAATTTCTTTACTTTTAAAAATATTAAATTGTTAAAAACAAGTAAATGTTTTATATTATTAATAAATTTATAATGAAAAAATCACTCAACTCTATTGTTTTAGTAGCTTTTTTTAAGAAACATAGTTTTGTAATTACGGCATATTCACTTGCAGCATGTGTTCTTTTAGAGTATTTATCCCAATCAAAATGGTTAATTCTTGCCTTTGCTGTACTAAGCTTTATTGGTGCAATTACTCAAGTCTCTATAGGTCTAAAGAAAAAGAAATAATAATTTTTTTACATTTAAAAAAACTAATACAATGAAAAATCTGCTTCTTATTTTACTGTTTGTTCCTTTAGCTTCTTTTGGGCAAACGAATAAAATTAAAGACTACAAAGTAACTATTCTTTCCACAATGCTTTCTGATACTCATATTGGTGAATGGGGTTTTTCAGCAATTATAGAGGCTGATGGTCAAAGAATTTTATTTGATGCCGGCTCAAGAGAAAATACTGTTTTACAAAACGCTAAGGAGCTAAACATAAATCTAAACAATATAAACGATGTTTTTTTAAGCCATAACCATAAAGACCACACAGGAGGTTTAATTACCTTAAGAGAAAAACATCCTAATTCTTTTTCTAATGCTCACGTAGGAGAGGGAATTTTTTATTCAAGACCTAATTCAAAAGGTTCTGACCATTATATTCTAAATAATAAAAATAAAATTCAAAACCTTGGTATAAATTTTATATCGCACACAAAGCCTTCTCAAATTATTCCTGGGATATGGACAACAGGAAAAGTTCCAAGAAAATATGATGAAAAAAACTGGAGTGAATTGGGTGAAATGATTGATTCTAATGGTGAAAAAACAGAAGATATTATTCCTGAGGATCAATCATTATTTTTTGATACAGAAAATGGAATAGTTCTTATAAGTGGTTGTGGACACGCAGGTCTTGCAAACACTTTAGAGTATGTGAAAACAATAATGCCAGACAGGCCTATTTATAAAATTCTTGGAGGTTTTCATCTACTAAAACTTGATAATGAAAAGCTCAAATGGACTGCAAATAAAATGGAAGAAGCTGGAGTTAAATATTTTATTGGAGCACATTGCACTGGCATAAATTCTACTTACGCAATAAGAAAATTTATGGGATTATCATCTGAAAATGCTTTAGTTGGTTCAGTTGGAACTTATATTAACAAATACGGTGTTGTTTCAGGATATATGGAGTAATTAAACCACAGGCACATCTTTTTCAATAAGCTTGTGCCAAGCAATTAATTATATACTAACTATTGTAATCCTTGTAATCTTTGGAAGGATCATAATCCATCTTTGTTTTTATTGAACTTAGTTCACTTCTAGAATCTTTAGATCGAATTATTGGAAATAATAGTTGAACATACCAAGGTTCTTTCATCTTATTCCAAGCACCAAATTTAGAGGGGTACTTCCTTGTTATTTTAGCAGTTCCAAATAAAACATCCCAAAAAAATAATAAATTTCCATAGTTTCCATTCGGATTAGAAACTCCATCTTCAGAAGTTAATCCATGGTGCGCATAATGTGTGCAAGGGGTTGAAATGGTCCGCTCAATTAACCAAGCAATGGGGTGTAGTGCTTTATGTTTATATAAAAATCTGTCCCATCTAACTTCACTATGCGCAAGTAGAATAACGGTCATCTTAATAGGTAAGTAATATAAATAAACTTCAATCATTCCAAGATAGATTAAAATGGCAGAGAACCAGATTCCAGGCATAAAGGCATAATACAAAACAGCATTTCTATATGTGACTAGAACGCCCATTTCCTCAACTACATGATGTGGTCTATGTAATTTCCACATAAAAGGGTTTTTATGGGAAAGTCTATGCCATAAATATTGAGTAAGGTCATCAAGTATTAGAAATGCTAAAACATGCCATAAAAAAAAACTGTTTATAAAATAATCTTCATATAAAGAGAGCCACATGTCCATCATAAATAAAACAAAAAGAAGAATGGCTGGTTGAATTAAAGTAGGTAAAACAGTCAGGGAGATAAGTTCAATAGTTAGATCGTTCTTTGTTCTTTTATCATTAAAATACAAACCACCAAGAGATTCAATGATTCCTAGAATTAAAAGAATTATAATCGGAATTAACTTACTTATACTTTCGTTGTTCATGATTTATAAAAATAAGTAAATAAAGATTAATAAACCACAGGCATTTCTTCTTCAGTAAGTTCAGATATTTGTGATTCAAGAACAAAATGTGGTGTTAGTTTCTCGTTCGCTTGAGCCCTAAAAAGTAGCATCTTTTATGGGAAAAGTGTTAAGGGCTATTGAATAATTTTACTGTTGGATCGCAGCTGATCAACTTCCTGAAAGCTGCTGTCATAATCAGTTCTTAACGTTCCCATCCAACGGTCCCAAAACAAAAAATAAAGTCCGTAATTTCCTTTAAATTGAGCATGATGAGCATTATGAGCGACTGAGGTGTTGAACCATTTACCAATGCTATTTTTATTGAACCCTTTTGGATAAATTTCATATCCAAGATGTCCGTATACATTATAAACCGTCATGAATATTAAAAACGCAAACAAAGCCGAAACATGATGAGGTATGAGAAAGGTAATTGGAAAGATTATTCCAGCTTCAACAATTCCTTCTAGCGGATGAAAAGCAAAGGCTGCCCAAGGCGATGGATTAGTAGATTGATGATGTACTTTATGAAACAAGCGATAAATTTTTGGGTGATGCATAGAGCGATGTGTCCAATAAAAATAGGTGTCGTGGACTATAATCATGAGTAATACACTAAAAAACCAATAGCCTATTCCATATTCAGTAAACGATTCATAGCGAAGACCCTCTTGGGCTAAAGGCGAACGAATGGCTATCAAACCAATCAGCATAAAAATAAATAGACTCAATATAGAATAGCTAATTTCCCGGTAATAATCTTTGTTATTTGGAAATCGGTTTTGAATTTTTTTAGGCAGCCATTTCTTTTTGAATAAAACATAAAAAACGAGGAAGAAGACTCCGGCAACAATTAAATAACGCATTAAGTTGAAAGTTGAAATCTTCGCAATTAACTCTATTAGTGTTTGATCCATGTGTTTAAGTTTGAATTTTAAATAATCTTCTCAATGGTATTGAAGTGATGATGAATTAAAATTATCAGTCATTAGAGTCTCGTTTTTATTCTTTAGTCGATACGAAAAGATGTTCTCTAAAGGAATTCCCGACGTAAACAACTTTCCTCTTTCTAAAGAAACGACTTTTATAGGGTACATGTATAGATTAGGCATATTTTCTTCAGATATTAAAATTTAGAATCCTTATCATGAAATCAATTGACAAAATTGTAATATATAATTATCAGTCGTTTTGTATTTTTATCAGAACTATGTGTAAAAATTCTTTGTTTATTTTAATTCTTTGTTTTTTAATACTCAATATTCATTGTGAGTCAGAAATCAAATTAAAATCAGTAACTGTTGAAGATTTTTCAATTTTTATTGACTCAACAAACTATATAACTGATGCGGAAAAATTCGGATGGTCTTTTATACAAAAGGATGTGTTTAACTTTGATGTAATTCAGAGTGTTTCATGGAAATCTCCTAACGGAGAGTCAATAAAAAACTTCAACTTACCTGTAACACAAATAAGTTATAACGATGCTTTGGCATATTGTAAATGGGCAGGTGTAAAATTACCCACTTACGATCAATATTGGAAAGCAGTTGCTAATGACAAAAGACCTGTAATTAGTGAATCTAAGTCTATCCAAGAAATTAATAGTGTCAATATAGTTGGAAATGTTTGGGACCTTACCACAACAGAAAACATAAAAGGTGAAATAAGATTAGCTGGTGGTTCTTATTTATGTTCACCTAAAACTTGCCATGGAACTCAGCGGGAAAGAAAATTATTTGTAGATAAAGAAACCGCTAATACTCATATAAGTTTGGCTGTTTATAAACCTTAAGGTCTAAGATTAGTTAAAATAATTATTTTATTGTTTGTTATTGCTCATCTAAAACTGGCATATTAAATTTTTTAATAGTGGCTTTTTTATGTGCTTCTTTCATTGATCTTTCCATTTTTTTAACAATCTCAGGATAATTAGTAGCTACGTTATTGATTTCTTTTGGATCTTTCTTTAAGTTATAAAGTTGAAGTTTTGATGGTCCTTTTAATAGCTCTTTTTTAATTCCCTTCCATTGATTAAATCGAATAGCTTGTTGCCCTCCATAGGAAGGAAATTCCCAATAAAGATAGTCGTGTTTTTTCTGTTTTTCTCCAATCAATGTAGGGTAAAAACTAATACCATCATTATGATAAAATGAAGGTTTGCCAATAATATCAGACACAGTAGCAAAAAAATCATAGAAAGCGCTAGGGTGATCTGATATTGATCCGCTTTTGATTCTTTTTGGCCATGTTGCAATAGTGGGCACTCTAATTCCACCTTCGTTAACACTGCCTTTGACAGTTTTTTTTGAATTTACAAAAACCCCTGTACTGTTAAAAAAATCAATATCAACTTGTTTTAAGTGAGTTGGACCATTGTCGCTTGTAAAAATAATAAGAGTGTTTTCATATTTTCCAATTTTTTTAAGTTTTGCAACAATTTCACCCACCTGCTCATCTAAATAAGAAATCATAGCAGCATAAGTAGCCATCGGAAACTGATTTGGATAATACCCTTTATCACCTATGTAAGGTTTTTCTTTTCCTATTTTTTTTCTATAATAATTTACCCATTTTTCAGGTGCTTGAAGAGGTAGATGAGGAAGGGGACTTGCATAATAAAGAAAAAATTTATTGTCTTTATTTCTATCTATAAACTCTAATGCCTCATTGTGCATTAGAGTTGGCCCATAATCATTTTGATTGTAGACTTCATAGCTTGAAGGACTGTTAGGGTCAAGGCCTGTTTTAAGAGCGCCTTTATCAACGATCTTATTGCTAAGAATGTGCCTTTCTTTATTTTTCCATAAATGACTTGGGTAAAGAGTATGAGCCTGTCTTTGGCAGTTATAGCCATAGAAAAAATCAAAACCTTTATTATTTGGAATACTATTTGTATGAGGAGCACCAAGACCCCATTTACCAACCATTCCAGTTTTATAACCGTTAGATTGGAAATAATTAGCAACGGTTATTGTTGAGTCAGGCAAAGGACGCTGTCCTTCAAGTTTAGGGTCTTTAAACATAGCTTTAAAGCTCCAAACATCACCTCGTTCTTTCCATTCATCATTTCCTCTAACTGAATTATTACCTGTATGAAGTCCTGTCAACAAAACAGCCCGTGAGGGAGCGCAAACTGGTGATCCAGAATAATGATCTGTCAAAATCATTCCCTGTTTTGCTAATTTATCTATGTGGGGAGTCTCAATTACCTTTTGACCAAATACTCCTAATTCACCATATCCTAAATCATCGGCCAAAATATAAACAAAATTCGGGGACTCAATTTTTTGTTCTTTTTGAGAGCATGAAACCCAAACAAAAAAGAAGATAATAATAAGAGTTGATTTTACTTTCATATCATTTTCAGTTATTTTATCAAAGATAAAAAATCAATTTACCTATTAATCATGTCTAATAAAAGGTAAGATTGGAAAAATAATAAATTCATAAACCCCGAGTTTCACTATTATTATGCAAAGGATTAATTGAAAAATACCTAAACTTACTGAAGAAGATATTCCTGTAGTTTGTTTTAGCGGGTTTTATAGGCATCTCTTCTCGGTAAAAGGTTATTGACTTAAGTTGCTTCAATACTTAAGAGTAAAATTTTAAGTATCTACTATTCTTTGTCTGTTATTTACTATGAATAAAAAAGAGGTAATAGAGGATGATTTTTATACTTTTATCCTTGATGTCTAAATTATGGAATATTAGACTTCAAATATTTCAAATAAAAAAATTAATGAAATCATGAAAAATATAATAATGGTAGTTGTATTGACACTATTAGTTTTGAGTTGTAAAAATGAAACAAAAAAAGCTAATGTAAATAATCATGAAAATCATGTTGCAAGCTCTGAAAATGATGAAGTACCAAAAAATATAGTGCTAAGCCCTCATAAATTTACAATGGAAATGATTGGTAACGCTCATATTCATATTGATTACTCTTCACCAGGAGTTAGAGGACGAGTTATTTTCGGTGGATTAGTTAGCTATGAGAATGTTTGGCAAACAGGAGCTCACAATGCCACTTGGATTGAAACTAATAAAGATTTAGTTATAAATGGAAAACTACTATCAAAAGGAAAATATGGGTTTTTTACAATTCCATCAAAGGATGATTGGACTATAATAATTAATAAAAATTGGAATCAACATGGAATAGATGATTATGATGAGAATGACGATGTAATACGATTTAATGTGACACCAAGTATTTCTGATGAAATTATAGAGCATTTAGATTACACGATAACTAAGGTCAGTGAGAAAGAAGGTAGTATATCTCTTGCCTGGGAAAAGGTAACAATTAGTTTTCCTTTCAATATAAATCAATAAACAATAGGCTGGAACACTTCTAGTATTAATTTATTTTTACTTCCTTTTGGTCTTGGCATAATGTGTTATATTGGTTTGATGAAAAAAATCTATTACAATATTGCGGTTGGTTTAACTATTATAAATCTTGTTGAAGTAGCTATCAGAAAATTTACTGGCTTTGGTTCTATACTTCCTACTCCTATTAAAGTTGTTTTTATAGCTGTCGCACTGTTATGCTTTGGAATACACTTCTATAAAAATAAAAAGTAATATTCTGTTTCTAAAGTAAGACCCAATAAATAAGTTTTAAAAGAAAGAAAAAGCCAACACAATGAAAAATTACTCTGATTTTGTATATAAGACACTTATCAAATTTTATAAGTGTGAATTAAAAACTTGGAGAAATATTTTTAGGTATAGACCCTAAGCCGCCGACATATTATCTTCAGTAAGTTCGGATGTTTTTATTTCTTACTTTTAAGAATAATGAAAAAGGCACTCCTTTTTTTACTAGTTTTTCCATTAATTTCTTTTAGTCAAGAGAAAAATGATAACTATATTATTGAGGGTAGTATTTTCAAGGTTTCATATAATGAACAATATGAACAGCCTAATTGGATAGAATATAAAGTAAGAAATATCAAAAAAAACTATGACAGGAAAGGACGTAATTTTTATAATGTAGATAGTGTATTTACATCAAATAATGCTGATTATAAAAACAACATCTGGGATAAAGGACACATAGCTCCTGCAGCATCTTTTTCTGATACTGAAGCCAATTTAAATGCTACATTTTCTTTCTTAAACTGCACTTTACAGCATAATAACCTTAATAGATATGAATGGGCTCAATTAGAGAGTAAAGTAAGAGACTGGGCATCTTTGTATCAATCAGATATTGGTGTTAGAGTAGATGTTATTTTTGAAAACAATCATCAGATACTTTCCACAGGAGCTCATATACCAACCGCCTTTAAAAAGAGCATAACGTTTCCTAATGGAAGTACTAAATGCTTTTACTTTCTCAATCAACCAACAAATGGAATGGATTGGACTGAATTTGAAGTACAATGCAACTAAACATAATCTTCAGTAAGTTCAAGTGTTTTTAATCCTCTAATTAAGTTTAGGGGAGTTTTTAGTATTGTTTTTAACTTTCAAAGCAATAAATATGAGTAAAAATTGAATTGATAATCTTATTAACGCAGCCTTATGGCTTCCTATGGCGGGTGTGTCAGAAAACACATCCCAAATATGAATGGGTAAAAACAGTAGCATTAAAATTAAAATTCCCCAAGCTCCTATATTTGCATATTTTTTAAAAAATAATGCAATACCAAATAAAATTTCTAACAGACCAGAAACATATATAATAACTGAAGTAAAGGGTAAAAAGGAAGGCACAAAAGCAATATAATTATCAGGTTCTATAAAATGTTGAACACCTCCAAATATTAATAATATTGCTAAAGTAATTTTTAAGATTAACTCTATTTTTTCTTTCATAATCCAATTATATTGATAAATGTAAAATGGGGTCTTGATATGACTTTTTTAAAATGAAAAAAGGACAATTAAAGCCTGAGAAAATAGACAGATCCTGGTTTAATCTTGTTTAAAATCGACTAATCTCTGTTCCATCTAAGGAGGAAATGCCTTATTCAATTGTACAAGTAGCTCCCATTAAATTCAATAAATCTTTATAAACTGTAACTGACGCTAAACTTATAACTTCACCTGTATCAGGATTAGTTGCCCCAACACAGAAACCGCTCAATTCAGAAGTTGTAATATCTGTTTCTCCAAAGGTGGAACAAACCAAACATTGACTTGCTGCAGCTGGATCGTCGTCTTTACTGCAAGAAATTAAAGATGCAATTAACAAGGTAGTCAGTAGTACTTTTTTCATTATAAATTTATTTATTATTAAAATAAAACATTTACTTCTATTTAATATTCTTAGAAATAAATAATACTTAAGATATAAAATTTATATGATATAGAATAACGGTAAACAGGCAAATCCAATAATAAAATATTATTGCCTGTAAGAAAAGATTCTTACATTTGAATTGATATTAGGCTGCACTTTGGAAAGAAGATTATCTCTTTCCAATTCTATATCAATCAAAAGGCTAATAGAGTTATCTGCTCTGTTAGCTTTTTTCTTATTTTAAGCCAAGTCTTCTTTACTTTTTACTGACGTTTAATAATTTCATAGCCTTTTTTAGCTTGTTAATTGCCTATTCTCTTAAAGATTTCTATCCCTCCTGAATGACGAAAAGAATAGATCGTTACAACTTGTGTCAATACCTAGTTTAAGTTTCTATCGCTGCTATTTATCTTGCTTCGCAAGAGTTGTTTAATAAACTAGTATTTATTTCCTACTTTTAGCTAACAACCATCACAATGAAAAAGTTACTTCTTCTTTTACTGTTTGTTCCGTTAGTTTCTTGTTCTACAGGTGACGGAAATAGTAATTCAAATGAGTGTAAGGAAAACGGAAATTTGTATTGATTATCGAGGTAAACCAACCTAACTTCGAGGTTTAGTTCAGGGTCAATACTTTTAACAATGAATAGATTTTAATCCTTTACCTGTATGAAATTCAAACTGAAATGGTTTTGGATAGTATTTTTTATTTTCAAAATTATTTTTGGCCAAGAAACTCCTCCCCCTTCTTTAAGTGCTCAGGGAGAACAAATATACTGTCCTCAATCTGAAGAGTTTATAGTCACAAGCTTTAATCTTGAAAATTTAGATATAAGTATTGTTAATTCAGTGTATATTCAAATATCATTAGGATATGTTTTTTCAGAAGATATACTTAAATTAAATGGCTCCCATCCTAACGTACAGAGTCAGTGGAGTTCAACCGAAGCAAAACTAACTTTAACTTCTATTTCTCTAGGTGAGAATTCAAGATTTGATCTTATAGACGCTGTTAAAGAAGTAGTTTTTTACTCAAGTAATCAAGACATATCAATTGATAAGACATTCTCCATTACACTTGGGGCGGCAAATTATCTTCCATCAACAAGTCATTACTATGAGTTTTTTCCAAGTATAAACGTTACTTGGGATGATGCAAAGGAACTTGCTGAAAACAAAAATTATTATGGTATTCAAGGTTATTTAGTCACTATTCTTTCTCAGGAAGAAGCCGATATTTCAGGAAGTCTAACAAGTGGAGTAGGTTGGATTGGTGGATCAGACTCAGAAAATGAAGGCACTTGGAAATGGGTTACTGGGCCAGAAGCTGGAACTATATTTTGGACTGGAACAAGTACTGGAACAACTGAAAATTATGCTAATTGGAATAATAACGAGCCTAACAATTGCTGTAATGGAGAAGATTATGCTCACATCACTGACCCTTCTATTGGTTTTTCGGGGTCTTGGAATGACCTTCCTAATACTACAGCAACTTCTGGCCCATATCAATCACAAGGCTATATGGTTGAGTATGGGGGCTCTCCTGGCGACCCTGATCTCCAAATTTCTGCAAGCACAAAATTAATAATACCTAAGTTAATTAGCTACACTCCTGGTGAAGCTTGCATTGGCGAATCTATCACATTAACAGCAAGCGCAAATCATTCTGATATTAACTGGTATAATAGTAATGAGGGAGGAACAGTTCTCCACTCAGGGACTTCATTTACTGTCCAAATATCAGACACAACGACCTATTGGATTGATATAATTCCTGGTGAGTGCATAAATGAGACTAGAACACCTGTTATTGCAACAGTTCATCAATACCCTGAAATTATTGAAAGAAATCTAATTATTGAACAGTGTGATAATGACTTAATTAATGATGGAAAAACACTCTTTAATTTAAAAGCATTTGAACCATTAATTTCCCTAAATCATCAAGAAGAAACATTTGAATTTTATAACGAACCTGATTATAATATTGATTCATTAATTTCAACCCCTCTTGAATACATAAATTCTAATTTTGAGGATCAATTATATCTAAAAATTATAAATCCTTTTGGATGTTTTGAAACTGCTACACTTACTTTAAAAGTTGCTGCTAGTTTAATTGAATCTGACTTTCTTCTTGAATTTGAAAAATGCGAATCTGAATTTAAGCTTCTTGAAGCAGGTATTGAAATTTGGGACTCCACAACCTTAGAGACCATTCGGCAAACTCTTATTGATTCTGATCCTAAATTCTCAGCACAAAATATAGCAATAACATTTTATTTTAATGAAAATGATTCCTATCTAAGACAAAATCAAATTGAAGAAACAAATGCCGAGTTTATAATGTATGACCCCTATATTCAAAATATTTGGGCTAGAGTCGATAATATTGATTTAAATATAATTTCTTGTCTTGGAATTAAACAGGTTGCAAATCTTCGAGTAAAAAAACTTCCTGAATTTGAATGGATAAATCAAATTGATATTGTTTGTCTCAACTTAGATCCTGTTTTATTGGAAGTTCAAGCTTTAGATGATCGAGAATATAATTATACTTGGACGAAAGACGGATTAAATCTAGACTCAGGAGGAGAAGGAAGAATATATATAAACGAAGGTGGGTTATTCGAGGTTACCGCAGCCACTAAAAGTGGAACTTCTTGTTCTAAAACCATAACAATAGCACTAATATCATCTGAAATTGCAAGTATCACCCAAGCAGATCTGGACATAATTGATCAGGCTGGAGATACAGGCTCTGTAGAGATTAAAAAAGAAACTATAGGTATTGGAGATTATGAATTTGCAATAGATGATGTTTTTGGGATTTATCAAGATTCATCATACTTTGATAATCTACTTCCAGGTATTCATAAAGTCTATGTTAAGGATAAAAATAATTGTGGGGTAGCAGAAATTGAAGTCTCTATTTTAGGTCACATGAAGTTTTTTAGTCCAAATGGAGATGGAGTAAATGATTATTGGAATGTATTAGGTGTAAGTAAAAACTTTCAACCAAAAACTAGAGTTTATATCTATGATCGAAGAGGTAAATTATTAATTGATTTAAATCCCTTAACCAATGGCTGGGATGGAACATATAATGGTTTGAAACTGCCTCAAGACGACTATTGGTTTCATGTTTATTTTGAAAATGGAAAAGCGTATTCTGGACACTTTAGTTTATTAAGACCATAATTATGATAAAATATTTAAAATGTATTTTATTTATGGTGACTATTATAAATAGTTTCAATATTAAATCCCAGGGTTTTATTCCAATGTTTAACGAATATCTTTCAGAAAATTTATATGTAACCCACCCGGCAATGGTTGGTGTTAATCTTTCAGGGGCTAGAATTCAATTTGGAGTTAGAAAACAATGGTTTAATCTTGAAGAAGCGCCAGGTACAAATTTACTAACATTCGAATATAAAGCCAAAGCAAATTCAATCTTAGGTCTTCAAGTAATTAATGATCATAATGGATATCATTCCAAAAAGTCAATTTATTTAACCTATGGTTATCGTATTTATTTGAATGATAAAATCTGGAATACAAAGCGATCTTTTCCAACTAAAAATGACAACATCAAAGAACTATCATTTGGCTTAAGTTTGGGGTCCGTTAGATATAGCCTAGATCAAACTGATTTTGATTCAAGAATTGCTGATCCTTTATTAATGAGTAATTCAAGTCAACAAAGCTATCTTACATTTGACGTAGGGGCAGCATATGTCTCTACTCATTTGTCTTCTCAGTTTTCTATAAAAAATATAACCCTAAATCCCTCAAAATTAAACAATGAGGGGTCTAATGCTTTTAACTCTACAAGTTTCAAACATTATTTATTTTCTATTCAATACGAAATATATTCAAATAATGGTTGGAATTTAGAGCCCTCATTTTTAATACAATATTTAGAAAAAACAAAAGAAAGGAGCTCTGATTATAACTTAAAACTTTATCGAATTATTCCAGCTGGTAGAGTTTGGATAGGCATTTCGTATAGAAGAAACTCAGTAGGAATATCATATGATGACAATGGAGCCATTGTTAATCAATATTATAAGCACTTAACTCCTATTTTAGGATTGAACTACAAAGAATATATGTTTTCTTATCACTATACTTCTAATCTTGGTAAACTTAATATTGGAGCATCTGGACTTCATTATTTTACAATAGGAATATCCCTTTAAAGATGATTTTAATTAACTTCGACTCATCCCTCTGATTAAATATATCATACGGCACATCAAATCAATTTACATTATACACACAAAGTAGATTGCCAATTACAAATAACTATTATCTATTATAATCGCAAGTATATAAAAATGTGATTTAGTATAAACCATAAAAAGTTTTGTGCGTTACAAACCCATATAGGGAAAGAACCTGATGAGAAGCTTTCCTATAAAACGGAAGGCTTTTTTATTTAGAACTAGTATAAATAAGTAAAAAAATCTTAAATAGTTGTTTATCAGAGGTTATAAATAATTTTTTTTGTTAATTAGTTCTCCTTTAAATAAATATAAAATCTATGAAAAGGCTTCTTTTTATCTTATTAATATTTTGCTGCTGTAGTCCACAGGAAAATAACTGGGATAATTTAATTGTAAACAATTCATTGGAAGGATGGCATATCTTTCAAGATAATGGTTCAAAAAAAGGGTGGAGTGTCAAAAACAACACCTTAATCTTTGATACCCTTTCAGGATTAGAGTCTGGAAATGATGATGCGAGTATCTTATCGGACAAGATGTACTCTAGTTTTGAAATTATATTTGATTGGAAAATTGAAAAGGGAGGAAATAGTGGTTTTATGTGGGGTGTTAGAGAAGACAATTCTTATAAGTTCCCTTATCAAACAGGTCTAGAAATTCAAATTATTGATATTGCTGCCTATGACTCTCCCAGGGAAATATTAGGAGGCGAAATTGAATTAAATAACATACTAACAGATTTAAATGAAAAAAAGCACTACCTAGGTGCAGTTTATGATTTATATCCTCCTAAAATTACTACCCCACCAAATCCTGCAGGCGAGTGGAATACATATCATATTTTGATAGATCAAAAAAACAATTATGGGTTTGTAAAATTAAATGATTTAATTATAAATAAATTTCAATTAAGAGGAGAACAGTGGGACAGTCTTTACAGTAAAAGTAAATTTAGCAAGTCATATGATTACCCTTATTTGGGGGAGAAGCGATGGTATGATTTTGGTAAATTCTCTAAAGGTTATATTTGTTTTCAAGATCACCCCGGAAAATCTTATTTTAAGAATATTAAAATTCGTGAAATTGTCAGTAATTAAAAACAATGAAAAAACTTCTACTTCTTGCTTTACTTTTAATTTTTTCTTGTTCTAAGGATGCAGGAGTAGCTGAACCTGCACCTCCAGTTGTAGTTATCCCACCAACACCTCAATTTGATTTAGTGGTTAGTGCTACCGAAGGAGGAAGTGTTAATCCCTCTGGTGGAACTTATGATGAAGACTCATCAGTTACTATAACTGCTACTCCGATTGAAGGATACGAATTTACAGGCTGGACAGGCAGTAATGAAACTTCTAATGTGATTAGTATTACGTTAAGTGCGGATATTACACTTACAGCTAATTTTCAGCTGGCAGAAACTCAGTTTACAGCTACAATTATTGCAGGAACTGGTGGAATTGTATCTACTCCTGGAGGAACCTTAAATGAAGGGACTGTTCTATCAATTACTGCAACGGCTGCAGATGGATACGAATTTACAGGCTGGACAGGCAGTAATGAAACTTCTAATGTGATTAGTATTACGTTAAGTGCGGATATTACACTTACAGCTAATTTTCAAATTATTCAAGTTGCAACAAACTACTATTCAAGTGGACAGTTAGTTGCAAATAATAATATCTCTGAGTGGTTTGATAGATCTCTGGATGTTTATGGAATGAAATTCCTTGTTGCTGGAGCAGCAGGAGGGCAACCAGCAGTTTCTGATGAATTTGCTAAGAAAGTTGCTCAATTTTACAAGTTATTAGTTAATAAAGATGCACCAGGAATTAATACTACTGCTCAAGAAAAAATGATTAGAATTATTTCGGGTGAAATAGGCTTTCATCAAGGATTTCCTACTGGACAAAGGATTGGCTATGGAAATGCTGATCAGTACACACCAAATCCACTTACTGATGAAGGATGTTATGATTATTCAGGATTGTGTTCATTAAATGACTCCATGATGTTAAAAGACATGATTTGGTATATGTCTCCTGATAATTCGGAACTAAGCGGAGATAATGTTATTGTAGAGGTATTTGAACACTTATTACACACTATACAATCTCTTGGAACTAGAGGGGCCGTAGATGGTTCTCTCTCGGCATTGAATATGAACGAAGAAGAAGATTTATCGGGAACAGAACTGTTTCTTGCAATGAAAGAAGCTTATGAAAATGGTGTTTTTGGAATTGATGACTATGGTGGCGATATTAATAATTCTGATAATTTTGATAAAATGCTTGTAGAGTACCAATATTTACTAACTTTTGGAATGTGGGAATTTGGAACAGAACTTTGGGATGGAGGGTCACTTGCGCCAGAATGGAGCGATAATGCTAATACTCCCGAGGGAATTCAACAAAATAATCCTCTGGGCTATGCTCTTTTCAATAATTATATGGCTCCAGTTTTATCTAAGCCAAGTATTGCTACTTTAAGATCAATATTCCAGGATAATGACGGTGGACAGTCTGGCTATGTGTCAGATTAAATAATATTCTATTTACCCAAGAGAAACTATAGAAACAAATTGTAAAATAAGAATTAGCTTTTTCATTATTCTTAAATATAAGGAACCTAGAAGCCCCTGAACTTACTTAAGAAGATATGCCTAATCTGGAGACGTTTCCCAGACGGGTTTGTTAGTGATTGTTATTAAGGTACAGTCGCTATATGGGTATATTATAAAAGCTTAATATACTTTGCACAATTATAAAAACCGTTGTAGGTTTTCTTTATAATAAGCTGCACTGCTCGCAGCGCTTTGCATAGATGATTGTGCAAAATTACCACCCTGTTCGATATATAAATACTCCAACCCTGAAGCCAGAGGATCAGGCAACATTTTAGTGTAATCAATAGATCCATTGCCCAGTTCGCTATAGTCTCGGCTAACTTTATCCATGTCTTTGATGTGCCACATTACATAACGCCCAGGTTGCTGGGCAACTAATTCTTTGGGAGTTTTCCCTGAATGAACTATCCAATACATATCCATTTGTAGTTTAACAAAATTGGGGTCGGTGATTTCCATTAAAATTTCGTGTCCCGAAGTACCATTCCAATCTTGAAATTCATATCCGTGGTTGTGATAGGCAAAACCTAATCCTGCAGAATTTACTTGTTCTCCAATTTGGTTCAACTTGTCTGCCAATTGTTTAAACCCTTCTGGATTTCTATTTTTTGGCTTTACAAAAGGCCAAGTAATATATGGGGATTTTAAAATTGTTGCAGTTTGAATGCATTGATTCACATAACGACTAAGATCTTCCTCAGAAGCAGTAAAGTAGTCAGGAAAACTATAATGTCCACTGGTAGTTGTTATTCCTAAGTCATCTAAAACCTGCTTAAATTCTGTGATTTTAAATCCATATATTGTTTTTGTATCCGCTTGGAAACCGTAGGTTTCAAAATCTTGATAACCCATTACTTTCAATCTATTTAGTGTGTCCAAGGGGTCCCATGCCATGGCATCACGTACACTAAAAAGCTGTAAACCCATTTTATAGATGTTGGTAGAAGAAAAAGATAGCTGAGGCAATCCTAGAGAAAGAACAGTGCTTGAAAGGGCAGTTTGTTGGATAAATTTTCTTCGTTTCATACACCAATGAGTGTTGATTTTCTTTAAATGTAATGAATTAAAAACACCTAAACTTACTGAAGAAGATATGGCTTATTTACATTCGCCCATTGAATAGGTTTCTATACCCCAAGCACCAGCTATACATTGGTTTGAATACGTTTTATTATTACATCCACAAACAGGACTATAATCCATTGTACAAGCTATTTCTTTTATGTTTTCATTTTCCTTACACTCATTTGAATTACTATTTCCATCACCCTTAAAACAAGAAGTTAATGGAACAAACAGTAAAACAAGAAGTAGCTTTTTCATATTACTAAATATAATAAATTGAAGGTGATTTGAAGCTAAAAAAGTCAAAATATTAAAAAGCAATAAAACATCAAAAAAGTGTAAAAAACAGCAAAAAATGATCAAAAAACGTCAAAAATGACTAAAATGACTAAAAAAAGAATAAAAGTGATCAAAAAGTGAAATTATAGAATCTTGATATTATATTCTTTTTCGTAAGCATTTACTTTATTGAGTCTGTCTAGTTCATCTGATGTTTTAACAATACTAATTTGTATTTAATAAGCTCATTAGTTGCTTTTTGCTTTACTTATTGTTTTTTCTTCTTCAGCAAGTTTAGGTGTTATTAATTTCTTTACATTTAGTAATATGAAAAAACTTCTCTTTGTTACTTTACTGTTTGTTCCGATAGTTTCTTTTGGACAGATATCTGATTATAGTTTTTCGAATGGACAAAACTTTGAATTGGCTGAATTTAGATTTTGGAAACCAAATTCAAATAATGATTATAAAGGTGTTTTGGTTATAGTTCCTGGTTTTAATGGTGATGGTAGAAAAGCTGTTTTAGACTCAATTTGGCAAGGTTTTGCTGCTAAGCATAACTTCTTAATTGTTGCCTGTCATTTTAAAGACTACAAAGACTCAGCAGAAAAACCTCCTTATAGAGAGGTCTCTAAAGGAAGTGGAGAAGTGCTTTTAACAGCCATTAAAAGCTTTAGTAAAAATATTTCGAAAAATTATATTAATGATTTACCATTACTGTTTTTTGGTTTTTCTGCAGGTGGTCAATATAATTATGAATTTGCTTGTTGGAAGCCAGAAAAAGTTCTTTCTTTTGTTGTAAATAAGGGGGGGTATTACCAAACTGGTATAGCCCCAAATGAAACACATAAGGTTCCAGGAATTTTTTTCATTGGAGAGGATGACAAATATTATAGGAATGATATGATTCAAGGTATTTATTCTGTAAATAGAAATTTTGGAGCTAATTGGACTCTGATAATTGAAAAGGATACGAAGCATTCAAGAAAAAACTCACAAAGTTTATCTATTTCTTTTTTTGAAAGTATTATACCACAAAGACTATCTAATACTAATTCATTATTAGATATTAATAGAAAAAACCCTCTTCTTGGTATACCTGAAAAAAAAACTATTAGCTCTTTAAAAGAATTAGGTAAAACAGACCATCTTACAATATGGTTGCCTAATAAATATTTTGGCAATATATGGCTTGAATCACTTGAGGTTCAATAACTGGCATATCTTCTTCAGCAAGTTCAGGTGTTGGATAACACACTCATATAGAGAACTACTTCCAAAAAGGAAAGTGGGTTTATTTAGACCTAGTGGGGTAGTTATTTAAACTCTTGGAACAGCTTTTTTAGTATGGATTATATATGGATAGAAAGTGCAATTTAAAGCTTAAAAAACGTGACTAATTCGGCACTAAGGAAACGTTGTTTATGAATACACCCGTGCCAAAAGTCCCATCATAATTCCCCGCCTTTATTCCAATAAAGATTGTTCCATTCGAGGTTAAATTTGAACTGGCAAACGTGACGTCTCCATTGGAGTCAATTAAGGAATCAGAAGGCAAGGGACAGCCATTGGTTACAATGTCAAAAATTGATCCTTCAAAGGAATTAACTCCACAATTTTCATTGTTTCCAAAACTTTTCACAAATATTTGAGCGCCATTTGATGTGTAATCATCTCCACTGGCACTCTCAATTGGATCATCTGTTCCAAAATAAATCTCAACCCAAGAATTTGCTGTTCCTCCGCTTCTTAAATAAATATCGAATCTATAGCCAACTCCGGATTCTACAGGAACTTCTTGCCAAATAATTGCATTAGAGTAGCTTACACCTTGAACACTTCTAAAAGCAAATTCTCCATTTACAAAACCATGGTTTACTTCATTGTCAGAGTTAATCCATAGCTGTCTATATTGCCATGCATTTGTGTCATCCATAGCTCCATCCAAAATTAAATTATCCGAAATAGTAGAAGTCGAAGTTCCTGAATCACCTTCATCTATTTCAGAAGCCTCACCTACATTAAAGGAAAAAATATTTGAGAAAGATTTACTACCTGTTTGATCGATGGTAACAACCTGCCAATAGTAAGTTTTATAAGCCTCAACAACTATATCAAAACTATTCCCAGTCAATGTCCCCTTAATAGAGGTGGGAGGATACTCGGTATTCATTAAAATTTGATGCTCTATAATATCATTGTTTAAATCGCTTGAAGTCCACTGGAGTGTGACTTGACCTGCCGGTAGGTTTGAATCATGCAATGGGGAGACAAGTTCTGCTTGAAAAGGAATATTGTTTTCTGTAGGAATACCTGCATTATAAAAGGTCCAGACTGGACTTTGAGCATCGACTGAAGAACTATTTTTGTGTGAAATCACATACCAACTATAAGTTTTTCCTCGGACTAAGGTAACAGTCGCTTCTGGAGAAGTTATATTTACTATTTGAATTGTACTTTCTTCAATAAGAGTGACATTAAGCGTATAGTTATCTGTATTTTCGGAGGGATTCCATCGAAAAGTAACTTCGCTTTGTGTTGAGGAGAGCACATTTCCTTCATTACACTCAGTATTATTTTCAGGAAATACTAAAACAGCAGGTGCAGGAGTCAATTCTTCATTATTATCTTTAGAACAACTTATTAAAGCAACTAATATAAGAGAGAAAACGAAAGACAAAGTATTTTTCATTTTTTCACTATTTTATACATAAAGGTTTTCTTGCCTTTTGTTAATTTCATAATATAAAATCCTTTAGGAACATCAGAAACATCAATTTTAGCAGAACCATTCAGTAAGATTGAATAGATCATATTCCCCAATATATCATACAGTTCAATTTTGGATCTTTCCGGCCTTAAAACCCCCATCTGGATATTCATGAAATCTCCATAAATTGGATTGGGTGACACTTTTGGGAAATCAACTAAGATCATTTCTTCTTCATAAATTCCTTGACAAACCAAATCAGTTTTAATAGTTAAACTATTCTTTTCACTTGATAAGGGGAGCTGAATATAACTTTCTGTTGTACTGTACTCTTTTTTATTTAATTTAATATAATAAGTATTTGCTCCTTTTAAATTCAAGGATAATTGATAGGTGTCAGGATTAACAATTGAACTAACCGATAAAGGGTTAGGTTGTTTGACAACGACCGTGAAACACTGTTGAACAGTGGGAGCGTCTGTAAGCTGAATACATAAACTATAATTCCCTGCTTGTAATTCTGAAAAATCTGTAGAGGAAGTAAAGCTTTTAGCAATCTCATTTCCATTAAACAAGAGGATAGCAGTAAAATTATCTGTTTGAGTGGCCGAAATAAAAAGCCGACCATTATTGCTTGATGCACAGGCTTCATTTTCAACCCTAAGTGTAAAATTATTAATAGGGATAGGGACCAAAGAACATCCTTGTTCATCAACAAAAGAAATTATGGATGTATTTGGGCATTGGTCCAGCACATCATTCACACCATCTTCATCAGAATCTGGATAAGTAATTTCAATCCAATTCAAGTTAAAATCACCATTAATAACTTTTATTCTCAAGATATAATTTCCAGCTGGCAATTGAATTTTTCCAATAGTATTCTTCCAGTTTTGCCAACCTTGAGTAACTGGAAATAGCATTTCTAATAAGTGGGTTTCAACACCTTCTGAAGAGACGATATAAAAGGCTACCCTGCCTGAATTTGATTCTGCTGCAACGCGGGCTTTTATATCGTATTCATAAGGAGCTGCAACTTCGACTAAATAATCCATATAATCTCCAGGATTAGTGTAACCAATATTAAAACCTCCACCTGTATCAGTGGTAGATTCAGTTTCAATACCAAACATATAATAATAACTTTCCGATTCTATTTTTCCAGGAATTTGAAACAATTGTGGAACTTTATTTACAATGACCAATTGGCTGAATTGTTCTAATACAGTTCCTTGAGAAGTCAAAATAGAATTACCACTATAATCCAATTGAATTTGATCACTATGGATCAAGGGTTCGGATAACGTTAAATAAAATGCCCTTTGTTTGTCATCTTGTGAAGTAATAGAAATAATCTCTCTTGATTCACCATTAACTTCCAAAGAAAAATTTTGTAAAGCAGACGCAAGAGTTGATTTATCAATATTTTGATTAACCAAAATTTGAATACGACTTACATCTGCATCCGTTTCAGCACTTAAAACTTTAAAGTCAATCGAACTCAATGTTCCTGTTTTTTCAAACATTAAATTAGAAATATTGAAAGAAGTAGTTCCATCAAATTCTAACCTCAGTGTATGGATTCCCTGTTCCATTACAATATCAGTAAACGATTGTGTGATAAATTCATCCCATTCACCTGATGCTTCTGTACTTAGTATACTCGTAATTGGTTCATTGTCTAATTCCAAATGAAATTTACCTCCTGCTTCCAAAGCAGCTATTCTCGAATCCATCCTATAAACAGCAGATTCTAATACGGTCAAAGTATAATTCATCCACTCTCCTTGTTTGGTAAATCCAACATGGTATCCGTTGCTATAGAGATTATCATTATTAGTTTCGATATCAACCCCATCATTGCGATAAACCCAACCTGAATTCCACGCTTGAAAACTACCAGTAGAAAGTTGATAATTTGCATCATCAACATCAAAATAGGCTATTCCACTTCTTCCCATATCATAATCAGACATATTAATGGTTCCTGGAATTTGGTGTGATGTGAAGGGAAGTGTTTGATCGGTTGAAACCTGCCGAATTTGAGAATCTGGCACATCTTTCTGATAATCACATTGAGAACTATTTGTGCTATTAGCTAATTCCATCATAATTGAAAATGCTTCATCGGCTGATGGCCTTGGTGCGTTTCCTCTCCAATATTCTAAAATATTTTTATACCCTTCTGAAAAACCTATAGAATAAGGACTTACAATTGTTTCAATTCGTTTCATAGGCCACCACGACCATCCTATATTATTATCTTCAAATAGCTTTATAGCATCTCTAAACCAAACATTCGAATTTTCACCAGCTTCTCCCATCCATAATGGAACATTATTTTCTTCTCTTAGATCAAGTACCCACTGTATAGATTCTATTGAATTCTCGCTCCAATACTTATGAAAACTATATACCATATTGTTATCCCAAGGAGGAGTTAGCCCATTAAAATCATTTGCAAAACTATTACCTTCAATAAAAATTATATGATCCGTATCTTCAGCTCGAATGGCAGCTGTAATATCCTGATAAAGAGTTCTTAATGCCCCATTATTATTTGGCAGTCCCCAATTTACTTCATTCAATAAATCATAACCACCAATCCAGGCTTCATTTTTATATCTATTTGCCAATCGTTGCCATAGGGCTATAGTTTTATTTTTGTTTTGATCACTTTCCCAAAGTGAAGGTAAATCAGAATCATAATCTGATATAGCTGCATTTGCCCCTTGACCGCCTGGCGCTGCATGTAAGTCAAGAATAAGATACATTTGATTTGCTTCACACCAATCAAGCAAGTCATCAATCATAGTAAAACCTTTGGTTAACCATGTGTTTTCTCCAACAATAGGTTCCTCTTGAATGGGAAGTGTAAATAAATTATAATGCATAGGAACACGAACACTATTAAATCCCCAAGCAGCTAATGAATCAATATCAGATCGGGTTACATGATTCTCTTGCCAGCGATCAAAAAATGTATTTGTCTTATCAACTCCAAAAAGATCTACCAGACGTTCACGAAATTCATGTTGAGTGTCTGCCACATCAGAGGACTGCATCATGTATCCTTCCATTAACATCCATCCTCCTAATCCCATTCCTCGGAGAATAACTTCGTTTCCTTGTTGATTAACAATATTTTTTCCTTGGGATCTCAATCCTTGACCCGATAAATTAATAGAATAAAAAAGGAGAAGCAAAAAAATTAAATTTATTCTCATAATACATGTAATGTCATATAATAAATGTCAAAAGTTTGAGTGTGCAAAAATAAATAATATGCGGGAAATTAATAAAAATTTTATGACGCTGAATATAATAATAATTTAATCCCTATTTATTGTAAATTGTAAGTCTATATATGAATAAATTTAAAAACTTAATTGTTCTAGGCCCACTTGTCTATGCAATCCATCATTTTGAAGAACACATAATATTTAATTTTATAGAGTGGAAATTACAATATTTTCAACATTCAGCAGCTGTATTATCTACTGAAGCAATTTTATCTATATTAACCTGCATCCTAGTCGTATTTGCCCTTCTTCATTTGGTTAAAAATAATAGAGCCAGCGCGCATGTAGTTTTGTTTATATTATTTGCGATTCAAGTTGTTAATGCATTTTACCATATTTTCTTTAGTTTTTACTTTAGTGATTTTAGTCCTGGCACAGTCACTGCAGCTCTTCTTTATCTTCCAGTGAACTTTTTAATTGTTCAAGCGGCATTCAAAGAGGGTTTCTTGAAGAGTTATTTTGAATATGGGTGTATAGCTCTATTAGGAACAGCAACTTTTGTTTTATTTGAAATATTTGGACCCATCATTATTGGCTTAGCAATTATATTTAGTCTTATATACTTTTTTTGGTTGAATAAGAAGTTGGTAGCAAATTTGACGTAAACAACTCCAAAAATTAAAATATTAAACTGAGTTATTAGATATGAAAAAAACAATCACAACTTTATTCTTAACCGCTACTGCTTTTTTTTGCTTACCTGATCTAGGTGCTCAAAAAATTACTGTTATGGTGCCTATTAATGTGTCTGAAAGTTCTATTCACTGGTTAGGTGAAAAAATAACTGGGCAACACGAAGGAAACATCAATCTATTATCTGGAAGTTTAATTATAGAAAATGGATCACTTATTGGGGGTGATTTTGTTGTAGACATGAATTCCATTGCACCTACAGATCTTAAAGGTGAATCTGCTAAAAAGCTTGAAGGATCCTTAAAATCAGAGGAATGGTTTGACGTAGGAAAACATGCGCAAGCAAAATTAGTGTTTACTTCTGTTGTGAGTCAAGATGAAGGATTATATAACGTTACTGGCGATTTTACAATCAAAGGAAAAACAAACCCTGCTACCTTTGAATTACAAGTAAATGATTTAGAAGCAACAGCTAAAGTAATAATTGACCGAACGTTATATAACATTCTCCATGGATCTACTTCGTTTTTTGATAACCTAAAAGATAAGATGATTAATAATTACTTTGAAATTGATGTAAGTTTAAAACTATTATCCATAAAAACCCACTAGCCAGACAATAGAGGGTTGAAGCCATTTGAAAAAAATTATCTTTATATAACCCGTTGGCATTAATTATGAAATTCAAATTTATATTACTATTTCTCTTCGCCATATTCCAATCATGCGATAACATGTCACGTAAAGGAGTAAAAAAAAATATCACATCTTCTCTAGTGGAGGAATCAGTCATTAGTGTCTCACGTGACAAATATTATAATCAGTTGTATGGGTTTTGGTTGGGACAATGTATCGCCAATTGGACAGGGTTGGTTACTGAGATGGATAAAATAGGTAATATTGGCGAAATTAAAACAGGAGCCTTTTACACTAGAGAGAATTGGGGGGAACCTGATCAACCTAGTATATGGGGACAAGGTATTCCAAGTGATTTATCACCAACAATTGATTTTGTATTAAGAGATACAAATGAAATTTGGGGAGCAGACGATGATACAGATATAGAATATATGTATCAGCAACTTCTTCTCACAAACGAGACTAGCATTTTAACCCCACAGCAGATTCGGAATGGTTGGATAAAGCATATTAAACAAGAAGAGGAAAATTTTCTATGGGTGTCTAATCAAAAAGCATTTGACCTAATGAACCAAGGAGTTCTTCCTCCTGAAACTGGAAGCCCCAAAAACAATGAGCATTTTGAAATGATCGATGCTCAATTAACTACTGAAATATTTGGATTATTCTCACCTACAAGACCTGATGTAGCTATGAAAATGGCTCATCTTCCTATTCAAACTATTGCTCGAGAAGAAGCCGAATATATTGCACAGTTTTATGTTTCAATGCATTCCTTGGCTTCAATTACAGACCCTAATAAAAGCTTGAGTCAGCGATTATATTGGATGGCAAATCAGTCAAAAAAAGTTTTCCCTGACGGTTCATACGCTGCTCATATGTTTAACTACGCTGAACAATTATATGAATCAGGGATTCCATGGGAACAGGCGAGAGATTCAATTTATATTAGATACCAAGTCAATCAAAAAGATGGATACGATATTACTTCAAAAAAATTATATTGCAATGGCTGTTTCGCTGCGGGTATTAATTTTGCAGCAAGTTTAGTAAGTTTATTTTATGGAGAAGGAGACTTCCAGAAAACCATAAAAATAGGAACATTAACTGGTTGGGATTCGGATAATCCAACTGCTACTTGGGGTGGTTTGATTGGCTTTATGATTGGTAAAGATGGTATAGAAAAAACTTTCAATCGAAAATTCTCGAATCAATTTAATATACACAGAACTAGAAAAAATTTCCCTAATAACGGTATCGACTCCTTTGAAAATATGGCTAAAAAGGGAGTAACCATAACAGACAGGGTTGTTCTAGAAGAATTAGGTGGAACAATAGATCTAGAAAAAAATATATGGAATATCCCATTGATAATAGGAGATGACAATTGAAGTAATCTATAATTTAGTAAGGAACTAATAATGAAATATTTTAAATTAATATTAATCTGTGCATTTTTAGTTATGTCAAATAGTTATGCTCAAACTAAAATTATGACATTCAATATTAGATATAGCACACCAAATGATGGCGACAATTACTGGGAATTGAGGAAGGATGAAATCTTAGAATTACTAGAATATTATAATCTAGACTTTATTGGTATACAAGAAGCTATGCCCAGTCAATTAAATTTCATTGCTAAGAATCTTGATGCTTACAATTATATTGGTCATGGAAGAGATGGTTTAAATACCGATAGTGAAAGTATTCCTATTTTTTACAACAGTACAAAATATGAATTAGTAGAAGAAAAAGTATTTTGGCTGTCGGAGACTCCTGAAAAAGCATCAAAAGGTTGGGATGCTGCTCTGAATAGAATAGTTGTACATGGGGTATTTAGAAATATAATAACAAATCAGACTATTGATATAATTAATACCCACTTTGACCATAAAGGTGAAATTTCACGTCTTAAGTCTGCAGAATTATTGATAGATTATTTAAGAAAAAATAATTTGACAGATAAGAGAATTGTGTTAATGGGTGATTTTAATTGTCTTCCTTCGGAATCACCGATTAAATTACTTGAAAGCGAACTTAAGAGTAGTTACAGAATAAAAGGTTTTCCAGTTTATGGTCCTTTTGGAACGTTTAATGGGTTCGATACAATTGAAACCGTTACAAAAAAAATAGATTACATATTTACAAAGAATATAGCTGTTAAAAAATATAGATGCATTGATGACAGGAGAAAGAATAATCTTTACTTATCCGACCATTTCCCAATAATGATCGAGATATGAAATACCAGTAATAAAGCTCTTTAACTTATTTCCAGCACTATTAATAAAGGATGCTTGATTCCAGTTACTTAATTTTGATTTATAATTATATCCATTAGCTAGAGTTACTGTAATTCCATATAATATTTTAGGATGACTATTCTGCCCAAAAGAAACAATTGGAACAAACAGTAAAACAAGAAGTAGCTTTTTAAAATTCTAACTGACTTCTCAAATCATGAGCATATCTTCTTCAGTAAGTTCAGGTGTTTTTAATTTCTTACTTTTAAGTAAAATATATAAACTATGAAAGATTATAAAACGTTCATTAAGATAATCTTAATGCTTATTTTAATTTCTGGTTGTGACAAAAATATTGATAAAGAATTCATCAAATATGATTCTAATTCATACATAGAATCCATTTTCGGAATAACTTTTGATGAAGATATTGAAGAGCTGGTTAATGATGCTTTTTCTTCTGATTTGTTAACTTCAAAAATTCCAAAAAAAAGATTTAAAAAAGACAAATATGGGCTTTGTGCCTCTATTTATGATGATGAGGAAAACAACACAAAAACAATTACTTTCGATGGGAATTGTGAAGGAAAAAGAGGTCAAAGAAGAAGCGGAAGTATTATTGTAACTTATTCTGAAAAAAAAGATGAAGTTGGAAGTTTTAGACAGGTCGATTTCGATAATTTTTATCTAAACGATGTTAAAATTGAAGGTGTTCGAAGATATGAAATCATTAGCATTGAAGAAGGGGCTGACAAGACAATTCAAATGAGTTTAGAAAATGGGAAAATGACTTATCCGGATGGAAGTTTTTCAAGTAGGTCAAAAAGTATTACCAAGATAATTGTATATGAAAATGATAAATACTTTTCAACCTCTCTAATTGGAAATGCATCTGGACTTGATTCAAGTGGTAGTTCTTTTAAAATGAAAATAACTTCTCCAATTGTATTTTTAAATAATTGCTTAGACCAACTAAATAATAGAAAAGGAATAATACCAGTTGCTGGAATTAAAACCTACACTAAAGATAATTATGAGATTATAATTGATTTTGGAGATGAAGAATGCGATTTTCTTGCTGATATTACAAAAGAAGGCATAACGGAGACTGTTGATTTAAGAAAAGTACATCGCAAAAAACGCAGTAAAACTAAAGCTAATTAAAATAAGCCACCAGGCTCTGAATCAAAGTAACTAAACCAGTCTGGGGAACTTGTCCAGATTAGGCCTATCATCTTCAGTAAGTTCAGGTATTTTTAATTTCTTACATTTAAGAATATGAAAAAGCTACTTCTTCTTGCTTTACTTTTGATCTTTTTACTTTCATGTTCTAAATCAGATTCTAATGGGTCTATTTCTTCTGAAGTTAATAATTCAACCACTCCGGAAACATTTGGTGATTGGTCACCATCATTTACAGATCAGACAAGTAATTTCGGTCAAACTAGAACTGGGACTAAAGGAACTAAAGAAACAAGGGAAATTACTGTGACTTCAGCAGATGATCAAGTAATACTATCTATAGAAGAAGTAGAAAATTCAGATATTAATGAAGATGGTGACAATTATGACATAACAACTCAAACCACCACCACCTATACTGCAAGTGAAGGACTAGGTTCATTTTCTTCAACTGGTGAAATTTCAATAAAGCATGATCTTGATATTATAATCAAAAATGATGGACTGGTTGATATAGATATTGCTTCTTTATCTTCTGGACAGATTAAAATAAACGCTAACCCATCTAGTGGTTTTGAATTTCTTGGTTGGGATGGACCTTCTGTTTTAAAACCCACATCACTTAATCCACTGATATTAGACATTGATTCTGATAAAGAAATCAAAGCTAATTTTTTGAATATCAGTGATCCTAATTATAGTGGAATTGGTTTTTACGCTGATCCCATTTATAGTCAAATTGATCCATATAATCTTTTAACCTACTTAGATGCTTTTATATTAGATGCTGAAAGGTATGGAGTTGATCTTAGTTACGTGAAGGAATATTGCTACAATATAGTTCTTGTAGATTTTGATTTTCCAAACCCTCCAATGGCCATGACTTATACCCAATGTGTTGATACTCAGGTTAGAGTAGTAATAAACAAAAGTAGTTGGGAACAAGCTATACAATCCATTGAAAACACTCAACAAGGTTTTTATAAAGATCCCTTTATCTATGGGCTTCAATTAATGTGGCACGAGTTTGGACATGATCTTCTTCATCTTGAACATACTTGTAATGAAACTCCTAACTTTATTAATTCATTTTCTGCATGCGAAGAAGGATCTAATGTGAATCCTCAATATAGCGGTAGTATGCTTTGGTTTACTGATGATAGTAGTCCTGAAACAAGTGAAGAAAATAAAGGCTTTCATAGAGCAGTTTCAAATTACTATAATTTAATTAATCAAGATGTATCAGCTATTTTTCGGGATGCTAATGAATTCCAAGAAGCCATTCCCTGTCCTGTACCCGTATCAGCTAGATACACATATATTACATCAGGGTGGAAATACAGCTATGATGTAGGAGAGGATAGTTATGCTTCTGACTGGTGTACTTCATTAGAAAGAAACACAAATTCTACATCAGAATTTGTTGGAGCTAAAAAAAATAGCAATAATATTTTGAATCCTAGTGATAAAAACTATGCCATCATTTGCTATGACATGGATTTATAAGATTATTGAAGCCTATGAAAAAAATGGTTATATAGATGCAATAATATTTTATATATAATGAAGAAAATAGTCTAAACCACAGGCATATCTTCTTCAGTAAGTTCGATAATGAAAACAAGCTTTGAAAACAGTTTTGTACATTGTATTGATAAATTAATAATATATAGAAATGCATTAATGAAATTAGAGAAATTATTAAACGAGTTTTATTTAAACAATGGAGTCCCTGAAAACGGAGGGATTGCCTATGACTCTTTTAATGTCAAAGTGTGGTTTATCAACATTCCTTTTCCAAACCCAAAGTTTCGTAAAGACGTTACTCATATTCATGATATTGAACATATTTTGAATAATTGTGACACCTCTTCTAAAGGAGAAGCATTTATTGCTGGTTGGGAAATAGGTACGCGTTTTTACAAACATTTTCCAATTAATATTATTATTTTTTTAGCATTTGGATATTTCTTATGGTTACATCCAAAAACGGTATTTAAAGGATTTAAGAAAGGACTAAACACTATTGGAATAATTGATTTAGGACTCACTAAGTCTGAATTAATAAAGATGGAGTTTAATCAACTGCAAGAAATTACTAAAAAAGAACAACATACTAAAATGGGAATTTCGCAATTGGCTGAATTTATATTTTGCACATTTATTAGTCAAATTATTATTTTATTCCCACTCATTTTAATAATTACAGGTTTGATTTATGTGTTTGAATAAACCACAGGCATATATTTTCAGTAAGTTCAGGTGTTTTTAATCTTATCATATTCCTCCTGATTCCATTCACTACATTTCTTTTGTGGTTAAATTGAAAAAACTTGATTAATCAAACATTGTTATCTAACTTTATGTTTTAATATGAACCATTTATCTTATATCACTTTTTTTCAATCAAGGTTCTGGTTTTTTTTTATTTGTTTGTCTCTCAGTTTATCTACAAATGCTCAAACTTTCATTAATGTTGAGTCAGGAGTATTATTCACAGGCTTAAATAATATTCGTAATGGAACTAATGGAACGCTATTTTCTTTGAAGAATGATTTGTCTACTCCACCAGGTACATTTTTAAGAATTCGGGCCGGTTTTTTATTAAATAATAAACATCACTTTTCAATTCTTTATGCTCCATTAAAAAGTTTAGTAACTGGAACATTAGATAGGAATATTCTTTTTGATGAAAAAAATTTTAAAGTGAATACACTATTAGAAGCTGTTTATAAGTTTAATTCATATCGACTTACCTATAATCGAAGAATCATAAATAACAACAATTTTAAATTTGGTCTTGGCCTTTCTGCAAAAATTAGAGATGCCGGAACCTCTTTGAAAAATAAGGAACTATTAAGTGAAAATTTCAGTATTGGTTTTGTACCACTAATAAATGTATTATCCGATTGGAATATCTCTCAAAAAGTGGGTATGAATTTTTTAGGAGAAGGTATAATTGCAAGTAAAGGTAGAGCAATTGACCTTTCCTTATCTGGAAGATATAATTTCACTAAAGGTCTTCAAGGAAACATTGGTTATAGACTACTTGAAGGTGGAGTGGATGGAACTAATAGGTATAATTTTGTTCGATTCCATTTTGTTTTGACAAGCTTAAACTTTTCATTTTGAAAAGCAGTAAATAGAACTAAACACTAATTAAGTTTAGTGGCGTTTTCTTTTAAACCACAGGCATATCTTCTTCTTTTAAATCAGGTATTTTTAATTGATTACTTTTAAGAAGATGAAAAAACTACTTCTTGTTTTATTGTTTGTTCCACTTTTGATCTCCTGCTCTAAAGATGATGGAGTTGCAAAAATATACTATGAAAATGGTACTTGTAAATGTACAAATGTAACCGCTGGTGATACCGCTATTATTGATGGAGTGACATATACAGCAGTAGATAACTCAACAATATCACTTGAAATAACATCTGGAAATGCTAATCTATGTACCACTATGGTTACTGATATGGATGGTTGTTTACGTGAATTGTTTGCTAATTCATTTAATTCTGATATTAGTTTTTGGGATACTTCTAATGTGACTTCTATGTATTGTATGTTTGCTAGTGCAAATGCTTTTAATCAAGACATAGGGAGTTGGGATACTTCAAGTGTGACTGGGATGGAAAATATGTTTGTTAATGCAACAGCATTTAATCAAGATATAGGAAATTGGAACACTTCTAGTGTTACTGATATGAACAGTATGTTTGCTAATGCTTCTTCATTCAATCAAGATATTGAAAGTTGGGACACTTCTAATGTTACAGGTATGTCTGCAATGTTTGCTTCTGCAGGTTCATTTAATCAAGACATAGGGAATTGGGATACTTCTAATGTGACAGATATGTATACTATGTTTCGCGGCTCAACGGTTTTTAATCAAGATATAGGGAGTTGGGATACTTCTAGTGTTACTACTATGTATGCTATGTTTGAGAAGGCAACTGCATTTAATCAAGATATAGGAAGTTGGGATACTTCTAGTGTTAC
>Ga0209709_10000025_pt1 | contig 125896 bp, 121 predicted proteins | sample ArcticOcean_MG_C_2_FD_187435 | JGI IMG/M metagenome (GOLD analysis project Ga0209709, IMG submission 187435) | Marine microbial communities from western Arctic Ocean - ArcticOcean_MG_CB4_136 (SPAdes) (version 2) | ecosystem: Environmental > Aquatic > Marine > Oceanic | place: Arctic Ocean...
ACTTCTATATTAAATAATGTAGAAATGGGTATTCCAATAGGAGCTTATTCTATATGGATGTTTATTACTGGTGGAATTTTAATGTGGCAATTCGGAAAAAGACCTGATGTAAATTCTAAATAAAAAAATACTAAGCCCAACACCGTATATAATTTATTGATCATTTTTTGCTGTTTTTTACACTTTTTTGATGTTTTTCTGCTTTTTAATATTTTGACTTTAAATCACCTTCAATTTATTATATTTAATACTATGAAAAAGCTACTTCTTGTTTTACTATTTGTTCCATTAACTTCTTGTTTTAAGGGTGATGGAAATAGTAATTCAAATGAGTGTAAGGAAAATGAAAATATAAAAGAAATAGCTTGTACAAAAGATTATAATCCTGTTTGTGGATGTAATAATAAAACGTATTCAAATCAATGTATGGCTGGTGCTTGGGGCATAGAAACCTATACAATGGGCGAATGTAAATAAGGCATTTCTTCTTCGGTAAGTTCAGGTATTTTTAATTTCTTATATTTATTATATTTCAGAAATATTAATTATAAATCAATTAAGATGAGACTCACCCGACTATTTCTTATAATAATTTCTTTTTGCTTTTTAAGTTGCAAAAATTCAAATGATGATAATAAAATTAAAATCATAGATAAATCTATTAGAAGCATAATTGATCAAGAAGCAGAAATTGAAGTCATAGCAGATTCATTGTTTGTTTCTGAGGGACCATTATGGGATGAAAAAATAAAATCTTTATTGTTTACTGATGTTGCCCAGAATAAAATTTTCAAATGGAACAAGGACACTGGAGTTGAAGAGTATATAGTTCCAAGTGGCTATACTGCTTATGCTCCAAATTTTGAAGAAGGATTAATTGGTGCAAACGGAATTACTTTTAATGATAATGGAAGATTAGTAGTTTGTCAACACGGAGATAGAAGATTAGCCGTAATAGAAAATATAGGCACAAAAACACCTTCATTTACAACTTTAGTAGATAACTATATGGGGATGAGGTTTAATAGTCCAAATGATCTAGCTATAAGTCAAAATGGAGATGTGTATTTTACAGATCCTCCTTACGGTTTTTTTGATATTGCAAGTCAAAGTTTTAATAACAAGTACAAGGAATTGGACTATAGTGGGGTTTATAAACTTAGTTCTACTGGAGACTTAAGTTTGATTTCAAATGAAATGACTTTGCCAAACGGAATTGCACTAACCCTTGATGAAAAATTTTTATTTGTTAATAATTCAGATGCTGATAATCCGGTAATTATGCGATTCAATGTTGCCACTAATAAAGGTGAATTATTTTTTGATGGCACGGAGTTAAGTAAACAATTCGAAGGAGGGTTCGATGGTTTAAAAGTACATTCTTCTGGTAATATTTTCACTTCTGGACCCAATGGAATTCTTATTATATCACCAAAGGGGGAGTTAAAGGCAACTATCGATTTGGGTGGAGGAGTGACAAACTGTGCCTTTGATACAAATGAAGAAAATCTTTTTGTAACTGGTTTTTCAAAAGTTTATAAAATTCAACTTAATTAAGGTTAAATAACAGGCATATCCCCTTCAGTAAGTTCAGGTATTTTTAATTTTCTTACATTTAAGAATATGAAAAAGCTACTTCTTCTTTTACTGTTTGTTCCTTTAGCTGCTGTTTCTCAAAAAATATTTTCAGTAGAATATTCTTCCCAGGCAGATATAAAAGTTTATGTAGTTGATTATAAATCTCAAGCTGACCTTAATGTTTTTAAGGTAGATTACTCTTCACAATCAAAAGGAAATGAAGGCTTATGGTATTTTATTGAATATCAGTCTCAAGCTGATAAAAATATATATTTTGTTGATTATGCATCACAAAGTGATTTGAAAATTTTCTTTGTTGATTACAAGTCTCAAAGTGGATGGAATACTAACTCTAAAAAATTCTTAGTTTATTAGGAAAGGTATAACTTTTTCTTAGCCTGCTGTTTTTTCTTACATTTATGAATAACTAACACAATTAAAAAACCATATTATTTATGAATAATCCATCGGACATTTTATTTACAGTTACTGGAATAACTTTTATATTACTATCATTATATGGCTCAATTAAATTAAAAAGAACTCCTTTCTTATTAGGTATATGTTTATTTAGTTTTTTGCCAATTATAGGAGAATCAATTGCCTATTCGGATGATCAATCTTTATTTCATTTACCCATTATAATGGCTTTTATCGCTCAAGCTATTCTAACCATTCCTACTAAACCTAATTATGGGTCTGATAATTTAGCCGCAACTTCAATTGCTAAAAAAATTGGTCTTGCTATTTTGTTTACTAATGCTTTTCAGGCTTATATGATTTTGTCATTAGATCTTGGTGTGCCAGACTTATATGGATATTTCCATATAGCAATTGCCCTTATAATATTATATACAATCACAAGATCAATAAAAGAAAAAGCACAATGGGAATAATCAATGTTTATAGGGTATTCGGAGTTAATTTTTATACATTTTAGATGTATACCAATTAGCTCTTCCCAACGCATACGACTGATTGATTTGCCAAGTGTAACTGATATGTCTTATATGTTTAATGAAAGTTCATAATTTGTAAATAAAACTAATCAATGATGAAATCAATAAATCAATTAAAATATTATATAATTTTTTGTTTATTAATTGGTTGTATTTCAGCGCCTAAAGTTGTTTTTAAGGAATATGTTGATACAAAAACTAGATCAATTAGTTTTCAGAAAAAGAGAATCTTCTCATTTGATGAATCAGGAGTATATTTTTCAAATGATTTTGAAGGTGCTCGTTTAAATAATATTAATCAGTTAAATGACAGCACCTATGTTTTATCAATTCTGCCAGAGAATAAGCCAATTAATCCTAGTCCTTTTTATGCCTTTAAGATTTGGAGCTCCTCATCTAAAAAAGTTTTATTGAGGTTTAAATACCCTGAGGGATACAAACATCGTTATATTCCTAAAATCAAATCTAATGGTAACTGGAAAATAGTCGATTCTTTAAATTTCAAATTTGATCAAAATATTAGCTCATTAATTCTTACGATAAATGAAACACCTAAAATTATTTCTGGACAAGAATTGCACACCAGTAGTATTATATATAATTGGGTAAATGATTTAGTTAAGGGTAAAGAAAACTATGTGAGATTTAAAAAAATAGGTAAAACTAAATTAAATCGACCTTTTAAAGTTTTAGATATTTATAAAGGTTTGCCAAAGAATAAACCAGTTATTGTTTTATTAACTCGTCAACATCCTCCAGAGGTAACAGGGTATTTTGCTTTTAAAGCATTTTTGGAAACCATACTTAAAGAAAATGAATTATCATCAAGTTTTTTGGATAACTATAGAATTTTAGCTTTTCCACTTATGAATCCAGATGGAGTTGATCTTGGTCATTGGAGACATAATGCTGGGGGTGTAGATACAAATAGAGATTGGTCTTTTTATCATCAATCTGAAATAAAAACTACAGTTGATTACATTACAAAGGTCCTTAATAAAAATAATTCAAAACTTTTATTGGGACTTGATTTTCACTCTACATACTATGATGTTTTCTATACTAATATAGAAAGAAAGTTAACTGCATTACCAGAATTTTTACCTAAATGGTTTTCTTCTTTAGAAGAAAGAATCCCTGAATATAAAGTAAATGAAAAGCCAAGTAATAGTAGACAACCCACTTCCAAAGGCTGGTTTCTTTATGCACATAAAGCCGTAGGTGTCACCTATGAAATAGGCGATGATACTCCAAGAGATCGGATTAAATTAATTGGCAAAGAGTCTGCTCAAGCAATGATGAGGATTTTGATAAACAGTGGGGAATAAATACAAACCCATAATTATGGGCAACTAAATGCATATCTTCTTCAGTAAGTTCAGGTATTTTTAATTTTCTTACATTTAAGAATAATGAAAAAGCTACTTCTCCTTTTACTGTTTGTTCCACTTGTTTCTTTTGGGCAGAAAATGGCGCTTTATTTCTTGAAACTGAAGATGTAGGTGGAGAGATGGTTAGTGAAATTGATTTTTGATTTTTTTTAAAAAACTTCTTGCATTTGAAGTTATTAAATTCCAATTTTTAGATTTAATTAATTCTTTTGGCGCTATCCAACTACTTCCAATAGCTAATACAAAATCATTGTTAATGTAATTTAAACAATTAGATAAGTTAACTCCTCCGGTGGGTATAAATTTTAAATTTAAATGATTATATGGTTTATAAATATTTTTTAAATAAGTTAAGCCTCCATTGCTTTCGGAATGAAAATATTTTAAAATATTACAGCCATTATCATAAGCAATTTCTATTTCTGTTGGTGTTGAAATACCTGGAATAAATAATAGATTTTCTTTTATACTTAAATTAATTATTTTAGGATTACAGCCAGGTGAAAAAGCAAAATCAACTCCAATATCAATTGCAGAAGTCACTTGATCAGCACTTATAAGAGTTCCAACACCAACGCTAATACTTTTAACATTTTTTATAATTTCCTCTGCACATTTGATTGCCTTAGACGAACGAAGTGTTATTTCAACTATATTAATACCTCCTTCTAATAATGCGTTAGCTAAAGGAATTGCATCTTCAACCGAATCAATTTCAATAACAGGAATTACCGCTGCTTTTTTTATTTTTTTTACTATTTCGGTACTCATAAAAAATTATCTAGTAAGATGACCTTGGTTTTCATGTGAAGAAATTTTAAAAATTTCATTCTCTTTCATAATATTAATATCTCCTAAAAAAGTTTGTGTAATTGAATATGCATTTGCTGCAAAATTTATAATTTTATTACCTTTCCATTGATTTATTATACCATGTAAGGCTCCAGCAACAAAAGCATCTCCCCCTCCAATTCTATCTATGATTCTTGTTTTGATGGGCTTACTTAAGAAAACACCATCAGAAGTTTTAATGAGTCCTCCAAGAACATTTTCATTTGCATTAATTTGATTCCTTATCGTCATTCCTATTTGCTCAAAATTTCCAAGATCAGACAGAGCTTTCGATGCAGATAAAGTTGCCTTCTCTAGTTGAATATAATCTTTAATTGAATTTGTTTTAAAATCGTACAAATCAACCATAACACCCAAATTACCAAAAACAATATCAACATCCTGTATTATTTTATTAATGAATTTCGATGCCTGATCTTTTGTCCATAAAGTTCTTCTATAATTAAAATCAAAAACTATTTTAATTTTTAATTTTTTAGCAATCTTAATTGAATTTAATATGTTAGTCATACAAAATTCTGAAAGTGCAGGAGTTATTCCTGATAAAATTAGATGACTAGAGTGTTTTAAAACATCAACCCATTCATCTTCTGTAATTAATTTATTTGAAAAGCATGAGTTTTTTCTATCATAAATTACTTCGGCACCTCTGTTTGAAACACCATGTTGAAAGTAATACGTACCCATTCTCCCATTTTCAAAGAAAATATTACTTGTATTAACGCCAAATTGTTGCATGTTCTTTTTTGCAGCAATACCTAGTTGATTATTTGGTAAAACTGAAATAATTTTTGTTGAATGCCCTAAAAGAGATAAACTACAAGATACATTTACCTCTGATCCGCCAAAAAAAGTTCTGAATAAATTAGTTTGTTCAATTAAATCATAATGATTTTGAGGACTTATTCTTAAAAGTATCTCTCCGTAGGATGCAATCAATTTTTTCATCTAAACAAGGTTTAATAACCAAAGCTATATTGTTATAGGCCTAGTAAATATAATCATTTGATTTAAAGACTTGAAGTCTAACTAGCTTTTGAACTTAATTTTATTAAATTTAAATTTATATTAAAACTTAAACATAAAACATAATATTTATGCCCCTTTTTATTGTCGTTTGTGGAATTTTGTTGCTCTTTACTCTAATAGTTTTCGGAAGATTAAATGCATTTATTTCTTTCATTTTAGTTTCTTTAGTGATTGGAATAGCTAATGGAATGCCAATCAATCAAGTCATTGAATCGATTGAGGATGGGTTTGGAAATACACTTGGATCGTTAGTTATGATTTTAGGACTTGGAGCTATGTTTGGAAAAATAATTGCAGACAGCGGAGCAGCCCAGCAAATATCATTCAAGCTAATAGATTTCTTTGGAATAAACAACATACAATTAGCCGTCATGCTTTCTGGCTTCATTATCGGTCTTACTATGTTTTACGAAGTAGGGTTTGTTATTTTAGTTCCCCTTGTTTTTACCATCGCTTCTTCTTCTCGACTTCCTTTAATGTATGTGGGACTCCCTTTATTGGCTTCATTATCGGTTGCCCACGGATATTTACCTCCTCACCCTGGACCAACTGCTGTTGCAATTCTTTTTAACGCAAGTATTGGCAAAACATTAATTTACGGGATTATAATTGCCATTCCGGCTATTGTCATTTCGGGGCCAATATTATCTAGAGTTATAAAAAAGGTTGATGCTAAACCTTTAAAATCTTTTGCTCCTCCTGAAGTTTTTGATAAAAAAAAATTACCAAGTTTTTTCATCAGTATTTTCTCAGCTTTATTTCCTGTTTTTTTAATAAGTATTTCAACGATCTTAACAGCTTTTATTTCTGAGAAAAGCAACTTCTTTACTTATATAGAGTTTTTCGGAAATCCTTCTATTGCTTTATTGATTTCATTAATGTTTTCTATTTATACTCTTGGTATTTTTAAAGGAAGGAGTATGGATGAAATTATGAAAAAATGCTCTGACTCAATTAAGGGAGTTACTATGGTTTTATTAATTATAGCTGGATCTGGAGCTTTAAAAGAAGTTTTGATTGATAGCGGCGTCAGTGTTTACATCGGGAGTTTATTAAAAACCTCAAGCTTGTCTCCACTTTTGCTAGGATGGGCTATTGCCACTTTAATAAGAGTTTGTGTTGGGTCAGCTACTGTTGCAGGACTAACGACTGCAGGGATATTAGTTCCTGTAATTACAAATACTAATGTAAATCCAGAATTAATGGTTCTAGCAATTGGTTCTGGAAGTCTTATGCTTTCTCATGTTAATGACGGAGGGTTCTGGTTATTTAAAGAGTATTTTAATGTTTCTGTAAAAGATACGCTTGCAACTTGGACTGTCATGGAAACTTCTATAGGTATTATAGGTCTTATTGGAGTATTAGTATTAGATTTATTTATTTAAAAAACATGATTACACTTCCCTCCCAAAGAATAGAAATACTTCAATTAATTCTACCATCACCTCCTAAACCTGCAGGACTATATAAACCTATTATTATTTCTGGAAACTTATTGTTTGTTTCAGGCCAGGGTCCATTAAAAGAAGATGGAACCCTAATGAAAGGTAAGGTTGGCAAAGATCTTTCATCCTCTGAAGCAAAAATTGTAGCGAGACAGGTTGGCTTAACCATGTTAGCCACAATTAAAGAACATTTTAAAGATATAGATAGAATTAAAAAAATAGTTAAAGTTTTAGGGATGGTAAACTGCACTTTAGAGTTCGAGGAACATCCATTTGTGATTAACGGATTTAGTGAGCTAATGAGAGATGTTTTCGGAGAAGACCTTGGTGTAGGAGCGAGAAGTGCTGTAGGCAATATTCTCCCAGGAAATATTCCTGTAGAAATAGAAGCAATTTTCGAATTACATTCTTAGGCATATGAAAAAAGGTATATATCAAAAGGATTGGTTTAACGTTATTGATTCTGAAAAACTGATAAGTCCAGGCCTAATAATTTTCCCAGAAATAATTAATAGGAATATTAAAAATATGGTTTCAATTGCTGGTTCTGAAAGTAGACTTTGGCCACATGTGAAAACACATAAACTAGAAGAAGTAGTCAATCTTCAAAAACAGTTTGGTATAAAAAAATTTAAATGTGCTACGATTTGTGAGGCTAATATGCTTGCTAGCTGTGAAGTTGAAAATATTTTACTTGCTATTCAACCCTCAATACAGAATTTGAAGCTTTTGATTGAATTACAAAGTTCTTTTCCAAAAATTGAATTTTCTACTATTGTGGACAATCAAAATACGTTAAAATTAATGACTCAAATAGCTCAAGAAACAAATATTAAATTAGCACTCTGGTTAGATATTAATAACGGAATGAATAGAACTGGTGTGTTTTCAAAAGATTCAGGTACTGAATTAATCAAAACTATTTTTAAAAATAAAAATTTAATTTTTAAAGGGTTACACGTTTACGACGGTCACATCAGACATAACAATTATAAAAAAAGAAAAGAAGAGTGTGATAAAGCATATTCATTTGTTGATGATATAAAAAATGAAATAGAAAAAGAAGGAGTTCAAGTTCCCAATATAATAACCGGAGGCTCTCCAACTTTTAATATACATTCAAAAAGAAAAGGCAATTTTTTGAGCCCTGGAACCACTCTTTTATGGGACGCAGGTTATGAAAGTCTCTTTCCTGAAATGAATTTTGAAATAGGAGCCCTTGTCGTTTCAAGAGTAATTAGTAAGCCACAAGAAAATCTTCTTTGCTTTGATTTAGGACACAAATCTGTTGCATCTGAAATGCCATTACCTAGAGTTATAATTCATGGACTTGAAAAGGCAAAACACATAAGTCAAAGCGAGGAACATCTAATTGTGGAAACATCTGCAGCAAATGAATATGAAGTAGGTGATATTGTTTATGCAACTCCATATCATATATGTCCTACAGTCGCAAAATATGAGTATGTTCAAACCATTGAAAAAGAAAGAGTCTCTTCAATTTGGCAAGTAAAATCAAGAACTTACAATTTAAATAATGTCTTTAATTTTTGATGCACATTTAGACCTAGCTATGAATGCTCTTGAATGGAATAGAAATCTTATTCTTTCAGTTAATGAAATACGAGATAAAGAGCAGTTTCTCACTGATAAACCTGACCGTGGAAAAGGAACTGTTTCTTTAGAAGCAATGAGAAATGGTAATATAGGTTTATGTGTTGCAACACAAATTGCCAGATATGTAAAGCCTAAAAATAATTTACCAGGCTGGAATTCTCCTGAGCAGGCTTGGGCTCAAACTCAAGGTCAATTAGCTTGGTATAGGGCTATGGAAAGTCTTGAGGAAATGATACAAGTAAAGTCTAAAGAAGATCTTGAGAATCATATAATAAATTGGGATAATAATTCGAAAAAGCCTATTGGATATATCTTGTCTTTAGAAGGCGCAGATTCGATTATATCAATGGAACATCTTAATAAATCATATGAAGATGGTTTGCGTGCGATCGGTCCTGCTCATTATGGCCCTGGAACTTATGCATATGGAACTGACTCATCAGGAAGTATTGGTGTTAGAGGAAGGGAATTGTTAAATGAAATCGAAAAGCTTAATTTAATTCTTGACGCAACACACTTGTGTGATATAAGCTTCTGGGAAACAATGGAAAGATTCTCAGGACCTGTCTGGGCAAGCCATAACAATTGTAGAAGCCTTGTTCCAAATGAAAGACAGTTTAATGATAAACAACTTAAGGAGTTAATTAAAAGAAAAGCAGTCATAGGAGTTTGTCTAGATGCATGGATGATTATTCCAGAATGGAAAAGAGGAGTTTCAACTCCTAAAGAAAGAAATCTTTCATTAGAAAAAATAGTAGATCATATTGATCATATTTGCCAATTATCAGGAAATTGTGACTATGTAGGTATTGGATCAGATCTAGATGGGGCTTTTGGAAAGGAGCAATGTCCATTTGATCTAAATACAATTGCTGATCTCCAAAAAATAAAACCTATTCTAAAAAATAGAGGTTATTCAGAGTTAGATATTGATAAAATATTTCATAAAAATTTTATTAATTTCTTGCTAAATACCTGGAGTTAATCTGATAAGTAAAATTTAATGATTAAAAATATTTATATTATGGTAAAATTGATTTAGTTATGAAAAAAAATTTTCAAAAAATAACCTTAATTTTATTTTCCTTAATAATTATAATTTTATTCTTAACTGAATTAAAGAAAGATTCTGTTCCAACTATCCCAAAAATTGCTATTGCTGGTCTTGGTATTGAATCTAGCACTTTTTCTCCTGCTGTAACCCTTGAAGATGCTTTTCATCCAAAAATTGGTAATGAAATTTTTGAGCGCTATCCATTTTTATCTTCAGATTCTAATAATAGAAAAAGAGCAGATTGGTTCCCTACTTTGGTTGGTAAGTCCTTGCCTGGAGGTATAGTAACTAAAGAAGCATACGAATCATTAGTAAATCAAACCTTAAACCTTCTTAAACAGAACCTTCCCTATGATGGATTATTTTTAGATTTACATGGTGCTATGAGTGTTCAAGGGCTAAATGATGCTGAAGGAGATTACATAAAAAGAATACGAGAAGTTGTTGGTTATGATACTGTTATTTCAACTTCAATGGACTTACATGGAAATGTATCTGAGAGACTTGCTGAAGAGTCAGATTTAATTACCTGCTACAGAATGGCTCCACATGAAGACGCCATAGAGTCCAAACAAAGAGCATTAGAGAATTTATTGACAAGAATTGAAAATGGAAAAGGAAAGCCTTTGTTTAAAGCATGGATACCAGTTCCAATCCTACTCCCAGGAGAACAAACTAGTACTAGAATCAACCCCGGGAAAAAGCTTTATTCACAAGTTGAGCCAACTTCAAAAATTAAAGGAGTCTTAGATGCAGCGATTTGGATTGGATATGCTTGGGCTGATGAACCAAGGAATCACGCTGTTGTTGTTGTAACTGGAGATAATGAAAAAAACGTGAAATCCTCTGCTGAGAAATTAGCAAATAGTTTTTGGGAATACAGAAATGAATTTGATTTTGTTGCACCTACCACTACTCTAAAAGAAAGCCTTAAACTGGCACTTAATAGTGATAAAACTCCTTTTTTCATAAGTGATATGGGAGATAACCCAACTGCTGGAGGGGCTGGAGATGTTACTTGGACTCTAAAAAAACTTTTAGAAAAAGAAGAATTTAAATCTATCGATGGACCTTCATTAATATATGCTTCCATACCAGGACCTGAACTTATAGAAAAAGCATTAAAAATTGGAGAAGGAAAGGAAATCGAAGCTTATGTTGGAGCTCAAGTTGATAATAGATATTCCCCTCCAATTTTATTAAAAGGAATTATAAATAAAATAAAAATAGGAGATCTTTATGCTGAAACAGAAGTTGTTGTTCAAGTTGGAAGTATAAATGTTATAGTAACAAACAAAAGAAAACCCTATCATAAAGAAAAGGATTTTAGTGACTTAAATTTAATTTTAAAAAAAGCTGATATAGTAGTCGTAAAAATTGGGTATTTAGTTCCAGAACTCTATGAAATTCAAAAAGACTGGGTTATGGCTTTAACTCCTGGTGGAGTTGATCAAGATTTGATTCGTTTGGGTTATAAAAACATTAAACGACCTATGTTTCCTCTAGACAAGGATATGAAAGATCCAAATCTAAAAGCCCGGTTAATCCCTTTATCTGGCAGCTCAAAAAAATTATAAATATAATGTCATTTGGAGCTCAAGAGCCAAAACTTCTAATTATTCATGCTGATGATGCAGGATTATCTCACTCTCAAAATAGGGCTATTATTGAAAGTCTAAGAAATGGATTAGTTAATTCATATAGTATTATGACTCCATGTCCTTGTTTTGAAGAAATAGGTGATTTTGCAAAATCAAATCCTCAATATGATTATGGCATTCATCTTACTCTTACTTGTGAGTGGGAGAATTATAAGTTTGGGCCAGTTTCGCCTGTTGAAAGTGTAAAAAGCTTAGTCAATGAAGATGGAGATTTCTATAAAACTAGAAATGAACTTAAAACATTCGCTGATATAAAAGAAATAAAAAAAGAATTAAATGCACAAGTTCAAAAAGCTTTTGATTACGGTTTAAATCCTACGCATATTGATTCTCATATGTACAGTGTTGGAATAAATAAAGAGTGTTTTAACCTTTATAAAGAATTAGAAAAAGTTTATAATATCCCTATCCTTATTAATAATGAATTATTAGAAATGGTTGGATTAAATGCAAAAGAAAATATTAATAAAAATGATTTTGTGTTTGATAATATCTGCATCGCTAATTACAAACACTTCTCAAATAATAGATTAAAAGATTATTATTTAGACTTTATTGAAAATATAAAAAGCGGATTAAATATTATTTTAATTCACCCTGCTTTTAATGATCCTGAAATGAAAGCTATAACCATTAACCATCCTAATTTTGGCTCTGAATGGAGGCAAATAGATTTTGAAATATTCACGAGTCAAGAAATTAAATCCAAAATTGAGAAAAACAATATCCAATTAATCTCATGGAAAGAACTCCAATAAGAACTGAAAAAAGAAAGGAATAATCAATCATATTGTTGCCATTGAGTGTGAAAATATTGATCTAAAGGCTTGTCAACTCTTTGGTAGCTATGAGCGCCAAAGAAATCACGTTGTGCCTGGATGAGATTTGCTGGCAGTGTTTCTGTACATAGCGCAATCCAATAATTATAAGCACTTGAATAACAATCTAAAGCAATTTTTTGATCTACAGCATGATGAATTAAAACGGCAGCATCAGACTCGGCATTACTGATTAAACCAATGAAGTTCGTGTTTTGAAGCAACTTTTTTTCTTTTGAAAAAACCTTTATAAGACGCTCCATTAAATTAGACCGGATGATACACCCTTGCGTCCAAACACGTGCAATTTCTGCAGGCTTATACTCCCATCCGTAGGTTTTAGCCGCGTGTTCAATTAGGTTAAATCCTTGTATATGATTGATTTTTCGGGCAAATCCATATGCTTTTTTAAGCACAGATAGATCAAGGGTGTTGGACTTAAAGATTCGGGGGTTGCTCTGAGACAACAAAGTTCGTTGTGCTTTCATCAATGAAAGGTAGCGGGAAAAAACAGCGGAAGACATCATCGTATTAACTTCTCCCAGCTCTAAGGCAGCAGAACTTGACCACATACCTGTTCCTTTGCTACTCGACTGATCTAGAATTAAATCAATTAAGAAGTAATTGCCTTCTTTTTTCTGAAGAATTTTAGCGGTAATTTCTAATAGATAACTCGCCTCCGAACCCGTGTTCCATTCGTTAAAAACAGAAGCTATTTCTGTGTGATTCATTTGACGAGACAATACCGCAAAGGTTTCTGCTAGGAGTTGCATTTCGGCATATTCAATACCGTTATGTACCATCTTTACAAAATGTCCAGCTCCTTCGGAACCCAAATAAGCATGACAGGGATTCCCCAAGGCATCTTTAGCGGCGATAAGGTTTAAAATAGGCCTTAACAGGCCATAGGCTCTGGGACTTCCTCCAAACATAAGCGAAGCGCCATAACGAGCTCCAAGGGCTCCTCCAGAAACCCCACAACCAGCAAAAACAATCTTTCTTTTTTCTAGTACTTGGACTCTTCTTTGAGTATCTAAATAATGCGAATTACCACCATCAACAATAACATCACCTTCGTTAAGTAACGGTAATAGTTCATCAATCAGTTTGTCAACAGCAGAACCGCTTTTGATCATTAACCAGATTTTACGTGGCCGTTCAAGGGCATCAATGAAATGGCTTAATTCGGTGAAACCCAATACGTTTTTAAATTGAGAATTGTTTGAAATAAAAACATCTATAACCCTTTCTTCTCCAGGAGCTAATCGGTTATAGACGGCCGTATAAAAATTATTTTCAGCGCAATTTAATGCAATTCCTTGCCCCATTACCCCCATTCCAACAACTCCAATAGTTGGAGGATTTGAAGGGTTTATCTTTTCTAAAAGAGACGCACTCAACTCTGGTAAAGGCTTGTCAACGTTAAGGAAAATTCCATAAGAGGGAAGTTCTAGGGTACTAAACTGTGAGCGAAGTAATTGGGGATCAAAAAAATGATTTTCACGATTTTTTAGACGTGCTTGAATCAATTCAAATGAACCATTCAGCACCACCCAGGTAATCCCGCTATTTTGATCTGAGAGAATACTTCGATAATTTTCTTTTAGCGCTGAGCAAGCTAAAATAGCTTGGCCTTTTTTGGACCATTCTTTAATTTTTTCAGCCAAAAGGAAGAGCCATGGTTTTCGATCGGAATCCTCTAAACCAAGTCCCAACTTCATTTTGTCTTTGTTTGATTTCGAATGAAAATCATCTGCATCATAAAAAGGCCATGTTGTTTGTTGCGAAAGCTGTTTTCCAAGGCTTGTTTTTCCAGCTCCACTAACACCCATTATTACTATCATATCATTTTTAGTTATTTTTTCAAAGATAAAAAATCAATCTACTTTCTAATAACATCTAATAAAAGGTAAGATTAGATAATTTAAATTCCTTGGTTATACGTTAATTAAACAATACATTGTATATAAAAATTCTTATGAAGAAATTAATTAGAAAAATAATTATCATATTTATTTTTATTGCTTGTAAATTAAGCTTTTCACAACCTTATATACCAATAAATAAATGGCAAGAAAAAACCATACTTCTTATTGGAGCTCATCCCGATGATGATTATATGTCTCATGCAACATTAGCTCTCTTAAATGATCATCAAAACAATATTTATATACTAACACTTACAACTGGAAATGTTGGAACAAAAGATTTAAGTATCAGTAAAAATGATTTATCAAAAATAAGAAGACAAGAACAGATAAACGCGATGAAGGTTCTTGGTCTTTCGGAAAATAAATATATTAATTTAGGTTATGATGATGGTCGACTAGAGTTTGCAGATAGGGAGGAGATTATTGGAAAAATAGTTCACCATATTAGAAAGATAAAACCTGATGTTTTAATGTCGTTTGATCCCGGCTATAATTATCAGGTTTGGCACAAAAGTGATCATAGAGCTGCCGCATATTTAACTGCTGATGCTGTTAGGGCAGCAGAATGGCACCTGATGTATGAAGGTGACATAATTCACAATAAATTGGAAGCATATGCTGTCCCAGAATTTCTTTTTTACGGAGGTAATATTAGTGACACAAACACCAGTGTAAATATTCAAAAATATGTTGAAAAAAAAATACTATCAGGATCAAAATATTTGAGTCAATGGTCGAGTGGATGGAATAAGTATTTAGGGTCAGATATTAATAACTATCCGGAAGGAGAAAAAGATAGAGTAAATAAAAGACTGAGGGAAAGAATAAGATTTATAAATGATATACCAGTAGAGCAATTTAGGTATTATAAAGGTATTCCTGATGGAATGGGTCGAAGCCCAAAAGACTAGCTTGGAAATACAATTGACAAAATTTTAATATATAATTATCAGTCGGTTTGTACTTATATAAAGATATTGCTTTTCATTGGATTATGTCTTAGTTAAGATTTAGCCAATAGTTTAACTTAAGATTAATACTCCAGGATTTTATTTCTTCTGGAATCATAACTTCATTACTATTGAAAACTAAAAACAAGTCTGATGCAGGTTTGTATCTCCATTGAAATCTTGAATTAAAATTCCATAAATCAAACTGTTTATTGTATTGGTATAGGCTTGAAAAAAACAATTTATTGGTTAATGTTATATCTAATTTAGATCCAATAAGCCAAAAATCAGATTTATTCCAAGGACTTTCAAGATTTATAGAATTGTAGTTTATAATTGAATTTATACTAAAGTATGGCTGAAATCGATACCCTAATTCAGCTGATAAACTTCTTCGTTTCCCTTCTTGATAATATCCTCCAATCAAGCCATTAATTTTATATGTAAAATTATTTTGAGGTTTAGATGTAAATTCAAAGCCAAAAGATGTCCATTCATGTTCAGAGCCTTTAATCAGAGAACCAACATTAGATCTTAATGGATCAAAATCTTGTAATAAATTAATATAGTTTTTGATAAAAACAACATTTAGCTTACTCCTGTTAGCAAAATTAATCACATATGAAAATTGATCTAAAAGATCAGTTCTATTATATGATTGGTCAAAAAAATATGTTCTTGAAAAATTAGGACCATAGGAAACAATATTAGAATCATTTTTATAAAATAAATAACCTAAAGAAGAGTTGAATTTATAATATCCCTTTCGAGGAACATAGCCCACTTCTGCATTAAAATTCTCACCTACGTATTCTTGTTGAATTCTTGCTTTCCAATTGGTTGAATTATATTCTAAATGAGAAGCAAAAGAATGATCATTTTTAATTTGGTTACTACTATAGGTGTTTAAAAAAAATGCTTTTCCATTCCATAAATTATTTGCTGACCCATAGTTGTATTCTACTCCAATATTTCTATTATATTTTGTATAATTTGAATCAGAAATAATTTTATTTTTTTCATCAAAAAAAGATTCTTTATTTATTAAAATTAGACCGAGACTAGACCTTTCAAAAACTCTTTTTTGAATTGTAAAAACTCCAAAGTTTTGTTTCGGCAAACCAATCCTGTCAATGTTTTGAGTTTGAATATCCATTAAACCTATTCTCCATTTTTCATTAATATTTCCACTTAATCTAAGACCTGCATTTATGGGAACACCTAATCCAATTCTTCTAGAGAAAAAAGGTCTCAAAGTTTTGTAACCAAAATTGGCGAATAAGTCAGCATTTTCTAAAAAAAACTGTCTTCTCTCAGGATAAAAAAGTTCAAACCTATCCAGGTTTGTTACTTGTTGATCTACCTCTGCTTGTGAAAAATTTGGGTTAATAGTAAAATCTAAATTTAAAGCACTTGAAACACTAACCTTTATATCTCCCCCTATCTTGTTACTTTTTGTTTTATAGTCGTTAGTTTTTGAAATATTTGAAAGTGAGTAGGGTATTATTGAGATATTTCGCCCCTGTTTTGGAGGAGAAGAATCCCAAACTAACACTCCAGTATGCGCTAGGGAAACTGATGGAAATTGTCTTGGAACTGGAGCCCAGCTTGACTTTTCACCTGCCTTAAGGTCTAGTCTTCCAAAATTTATTCCCCACTCTTTAACTCCTTCTTTATATCGAATTGATTTTAATGGTATTGAAATTTCACAGGTCCATTTATCTTTATCAAAAGATATCTCTGACACCCATTTAGAATCCCAATTTAAGTCTACTTTACCACCATTATACATTGTTCCGTCCCATTGTGCTCCGTATGCATTTAAGCCAAATGAAAAACCCGTTGTTAAATTATTAAAAGGATCTATTGAAATTAGTAGGTTGTCATTTTTTCCAAAAGAAAAATCTCTTTTTAAAGATTCTACCGTATAATCTCCTTGCACACTGTTATTAAAAAAAACAACTCCAAAATAAATATTATTTTCATCATAAAGTATTTTAACTTCAGACTCTTGACTTGCTTGTTTTCCGTCTGTTGGAAGGATCATGAAAAAATTATTTGCTACCTCAGCATTATTCCATATTTTCTCTTCTAAAACACCATCAATATTGATTATTTGATCTGTTTTTGTTGGATGAATTCTATAGCTTTCATTTATTTTTTGAGAATGAACTTTCAGTGTTATTAAAACAAATAGGCTGAAAATTCGAATTGTATAATTTAACCTTGGATTATACATTAAACTAAACGAATTATCGCTATTAGACAATATCGTTTCGAGCTGTTTTTTCATATTTGTTTTCACAATAATAGATCTAAAATATGATTATTTTTACATGTTTATCAATGTTGTGCAATTATTGATTAAATTAGGTAAAAGCTAATAACTTATGGACTTAAAATTCAGTGGAAAAACAGCCTTTATATCTGGATCTAAATCTGAGATTGGATTTGCAATGGCAAAAGAACTTGCAAAATAAGGGGCTCTTTATTTTCATCTAACATTGGCTCTGCTAAACCTATTTTTAGTAGAAATTCTTATACTTCTTCAAGCCTATCATTCATAAGGTAAAAATCTATGGAGTTTGTTAGCCTTTAAATATTTAGATATTTTATAAATTAATTATAAAAAAATGTTGTTCAAAAAGTTTTACGTGTATTAAAACAATAAATTTTATATTTGAAAAATAAAGGAAATCATTAAGTGTAAATGAAAAAATTAATTTTAGTATTAGTAGTATTAATTTTCTCATGCTCTAACAATGAGAGTTTAAATAGTCAACAACCTATTATACCCTCTGATAATAGTGTAATTGGAGATGGTGAAATAAAATTAATTTGGTCTGATGAATTTGAAGTTGATGGTCCGCCTTCTCCTCAAAACTGGTTTTTAGAAACTATCCCGCCAAACAATGGGAGCTGGTGGAATGAAGAGGATCAGTATTATACCAATAGAAGAAAGAATTCAATTATTGAAGATGGTGTATTAAAAATTATTGCTCTTAGAGAAGATTATGAAAACAAAAAATACACTTCTGCTAGAATGACTACACAAAACTTGTTTGATTTTACCTATGGTGAAGTCCATGTTAGAGCAAAACTACCTCAAGGACAAGGAACTTGGCCTGCAATATGGATGCTAGGAAATGATATTGACACATTAGGCTGGCCTCAATGTGGTGAAATTGATATTATGGAACACGGGAATAAGGAGCCTGGATTTGTTTCTTCTGCAGTTCATTTAGCTAACGAAAATGGTGATCACTATTATTTGAGTGGAGAACAAAAAATTGAAAACGAATCTAGCAGCTTTCATGTTTACAAAGTAAAATGGTCATCTACACAGATAGATTTTTTTGTTGATGATGTTAAGCATCATACATTTATTACTAACTACGATATGCCATTTTGGAAACCTTTCTTTTTGCTGCTTAATGTTGCAATGGGAGGTCAATTTACAAACAACGACATAGATTCTGATTTTGTTTCAGCTACGATGGAAGTTGATTATGTAAGAGTTTATCAATAAACAAATCATTGTCACATATAAGGAGTTAGCAACAATTAGATTAGCTCACTTTGAAAATCAGTATATCAACAATATGAAATCATTTATTTTAATGCTAATTCTATTCTTTACTGTTAACTCCGTATCGAGCCAAAACCAACCCTATATATCAACGGAAAAGGCAATAGCAGATATTGAGTATATGATTCATACGATAGAAGAAGTTCATTACAACCCATACTTTTCAATCAAAAATGCACAATTCAAAAAGAATAAGGAGGCTTTATTAAGTGAGTTTGAGCCAGACTCTATTTTGCTGAAAAAGTTTGTAGCTACTGGAATGAAACTAGCCGCACAATTGAGTGGAGGTCACACCGCTATGGATTGGAAAAATCCCTCTATCATCCCGGAGATAAAAGCAAGTCAATATATTCCGTTCACTGGGCAATTAACAGACAACAATCAACAGTTTATAGTAATAAGATCGGCTAGCTCAGAAATACTAAAAGGCGCTGTTATAGAATCTATAAATGGAGTTAGTATGGTTGAAATTTATAAAGAATGTATGTCGTACATAGGCGGGATAGAATCCTTTAAAAATTCCACTTGCGAAAGGTTATTACCGATCTATTTGTTTTATACTGAAAAAATTTCAACTCCTTTCTCCATAAAAATAAGTGGAGTGGACGGCACGTTTAATACCCCAGGGATTGATTTTGAGGGGTTGCAGGAATTTCTGAATGGAAAACAACGGAAAGAAAACTATACGTTCCAAATCATAAAAAAAGATGTTGGTCTTATTTCCTATAATAGTTGTCAAGATTATTCGGGTTTTAAAAAGTTCTTAAAACAAACATTTAAGGAAATTGAAGATAAAAACATTACTAAACTGATTATCGATATTAGAGAAAATGGAGGAGGTGATTCCGGATTAAATGACTTATTGCTGGCTTACATTACCGAAACCTCTTATCGGCAATCAAGTGGCAGGTTTTGGAAAGTGAGTAAAGAAGCCAAAGCAGCTTATCAAGCGAACCCTTTATATGAAAAAAATCTGGGCCAAGACTTCATGAAAGAGTACGTGGAATCAGAGAACCAATCAATCATTGAAAATGTACAAGAGGAGCTAATAAAACCTCAAAAACCAAAAAACTATTTTAACCAAAAAACGTGTTTTTTGATTGGACCCAATACATTCTCAAGTGCTAATTTTTTAGCCGATGCGGTAAAAACATATAACCTAAGTACTTTGATTGGATTAGCAACAGGGGAGTACACCAATGACTTTGGCGAACTATTAGAGTTTACACTTCCAAATTCTGGTAATTCCATTTTCGTAAGTTCAGCCTATGACATTGGTGCGAATGGAAACCCTAATCTTTTTGAACCTGTTTATCCAGATATTCAGACTACAGAAGATGCGCTGCTATATGCCTTGGATTGGATAAAATAAAAGATGCTAACAAGGTGTATAGTGTATATCCTGAGGTATACACACCATACACAAAACGTTACCCAACATTATAAAAATGACGAAAAACACATAAGTTAATCCTTTTGAGTTGGTTTTAATTAAAAACAAAATTATAAGTCAATGATATAATAGCGCTGTTTATTATTGATAAATCATAAGCCCCGAAAGGACTGCTTCCAAAAAGTAATCCATTGTCTGAAGTTCCATCTCTTGGAGCATAATAGATGTTGAATGGGTTTTTTCTTCCATATAAATTATAGATTGTGAAGATCCAATCTCCTTTTAAGCGTGTATTTTTAACTTTACTATATGATATTTTCCACGAAAAATCTAATCGATGATAAGTAGGAAAAATGGCATTATTTCTCTCTAAATATATTGGAACCTTCAAATCCCCTAATTCAAAAACACCATTTGCAATAGTGTATGGTCTTCCAGACTGTGCCGTGAAGTTGAAACTATACTCATTATAAAGATCACTTTCATAAGAAAGTGTGGCATTAAAAGTATGAGGTCTATCAAATTCTGAAGGATACCACTTGTTACTATTAATTTTGTTTTTTGTTTGTTGTTCATCTGTTTTTAACAAACTTCTAGCCCATGTATAATTTATAAATCCACTGAGTTTTCCAGATGGTTTTTTTAGAGTTATTTCAAGTCCATAATTACGTCCCTTTCCTTGAATTAATTCTCTTTCTATAAACTCTGCAAGAAAAAAATCTGCACCTGGTTTGTATGTGAGCGTATTATTTGTACTTCTATAATAACTTTCTGCAGAAAACTCAAGGCCTAATGAGTTGAAATTTTGAAAAAAACCAAAGCCAAAAGTATCACTTAATTGAGGTTTTATGTAAAAATCTGAAGTTTTCCATCTTGAGGTTGGTAAGGGTGTTGATGTGTTATATATGTTTTGAATATATTGATTTATTCTTGCATAACTTGCCTTTAGAGAACTGTTTTCTCCAATTTTAATACTAGCTCCTAGTCTAGGTTCAAGATTATTGTATGAGATTACAGACTTATTCTTATCAAAAGAAGTAATACTTGTTTGATAACCACTATCGTTATATTGAGCTAAATCATAGGGGCCTAAAAAATTAAAAATTGTATGTCTTAAACCTGCAGAAATAGATAAATTTGGCTGAGGATTCCAATTTAAATTAAAATAAGTTGAAAAATCTATACTAACCTCTTGGTTTAAGGTAATTGGTGTAATAGAATTTCCTTTACCAGGAAATAATGAGCCTGGTTCAATAATGTAATTTTTTGTCTGAAGTCCTATAGAGTAATCTAGCTTTTCATTTCTAATGTCCACAAACTCAGTCTGGGCACTTATATATTTAACATTAGACTTAAAGGTAATTACATTATCCGAATCATTTTCAGGAAATAGATTCATCGGTGTGTAAATACTATGAATAATTGATGACTTCAAGCTAGTATTGTTTTTAAAATTATATATCCAACTTAGTGTGTGATTTGACGTTCCAAAATCGTATTGATTTGATTTTGCATTAATATTTTCTATGGTGGAAATTAAATCCAACTGATAAAAATCATTAGATTTGAAATAAGTATAAGATAACTGATTGTCTTCATTTAAAAGATAAAGTAGTTTTACTGTTCCGTCTGAAAAATTTGCTTTTGTATTCTCTAATCTTTTAACAAAGATTGGGAAAAGAATATCTGTAAAGCCAGCTCTAGCTCCTGCTAATAGAAATAATTTGTCCTTTATTAATGGGGTGGTTAAATTTATTCTGCTTGACAATAAGCCTATGCCTCCACTAATTTTTAGTTTATTCACATAAGGGTTTTTAACTTTAATATCCATTACAGAAGAAATTCTTCCTCCATATTTTGAAGGAATATTTGCTTGATACATACTTACATTTGAGATTACATCTGGAGTAAATACAGAGAGTAAACCAAAAAGATGAGTTGGGTTAAAAACAGGTGCGGAATCATATAACATAAGGTTTTGATCTAGAGAACCGCCTCTTACAGAAATTCCATTACTTACATCTCCTGCATTATTTACACCTGCCATCAATGTAATACTTTTAAGCACATCAAATTCTCCAAATGCTGATGGGATTTTCACCAGTTCTTTAGCTGTGATATTAAAAACTCCCATTTGCGGTGTTTCAACATTTTCATTCATTTTTTTTGCTAGGACTACAACTTCAGATAATTGTTCTTCAAAAACATTCATTTTAACTGAAATTAATGTGTCTTTTTTTAAATCAATTATTAGTTGCTTATTCTTGTATCCTGTATACTCTAGTGAAAGTGTATACTCTTTTTCTGGAAGAGAAGTTGAGAAAACTCCTTCTGAACTTGTAATACCGCTCCCGCTCGAAGAATTGATTAAAACTGTTAAACTACTTAGAGGCTTTCCCGTTTCAAAATCTGTTACATAAAGTGTAAGGTCATATTCTTGAGCCTTTAAAGGCAAGGTTAATATTAGCATACACACAAAGAAATAATTAAAAATTTCTTTCATTAATTTTAATTAATAAACCCTCTATCCATATTTGAATTCCAGCCTTCTGGTTTTATTGATGTTCTGTATAGACCTTCTTCACAGGGTGCATAAATTGGATAACAAGTCGCACATAAAGGCTGAGGAACATTATCTCCAAATTTTTCATAATGATTTTGTTCGTATTCTGAAACTGCATTACCTGCTAAATTATTTCTACGGATGTATATTGATTTACTTGATCCCGACGCCACTGTAAATCTTCCCATAATAATTTCATCTTCATCATTTGGATTATATAAATTACCAATCAATACCGAAGGAAGTGGTGCGTTTAATCCGCTATTGTTTCCAATAGCATCTTTTAAAGATTTTAAATATCTATGAGCTTCATAAGACACGTTAAACTTTTGAACTTTTACTAAAATATTCCTTTTTGAATATAATGGTAGCTCAACGGCTACTAAATTATTTACAGGTTTTCCATTTGTAAATTCATCACTAAAAATTGAAATACTTTCATTGTTAAATCTAATATTCCAACAATCTGAAAAACATGCATAAGTAAAATATTGAGGACCATAAGTACTGATGTAACCACTTGTACTTATACATTCTCCATCTCTTAAAACACCTTTATAACAATAATCACAATATGGAGCATCTTCATAAGTTTTATAATCATAGTAATAAAAATTTTCTTTTTCAATAGGATCATCAAATGAAATCAAAATCTTATGACCTGGGATATACCTATTGGTCCTATTATCATATGATAGTTGTAAATCATACTCAGATTTAATGTCTTTAATTAAAACTTCATCAGGCATAGTTTCTGGGTAAGATCTATACTCAGTCCCATCAGGAAAAATAATTTTTAATTCCCATGATTCTCCTTGTAAAACTTTAAAACCTAAAGGTGCATAATACCTGTCAAGACCCTCTATTAGCTTCACAACCCTATTATCACTAATTAACTCAACTAAGCAGTTAGAGAAAAAGCCTGTTTTGTAATAACCAGATTCATTTGAACCTATTCTGACTTTAACATATGACGCTCCTTCAATTGAAGACGCCATACCTTCAATAAATAATAAATCTTCTAAAAAATCAAATTCAGGAGCTATCGGTTCAATACAAGTAGTAAAAAGAAAAGAAAAGATTACAATTAATATACGCTTAATCAAATTAGATGTTTTTAAATATAATCTATTAAATGTATGAGTTTTAAAGACATTAACAAGCAAATGTCTGGTCTTATGCAGGAGACTATATTTCACGGGTTTGGATCCTGGTGGAACCACCAGTAAAATCATGCTCTCACTTAAAGTGAGGGCTTTTTTTATTATAGTTAAATTTATTATTTTTGACACAAACTAAGATTATGAAAAAAATTAAAAGAAGAGAGTTTTTAAACAATACCTGTCCAAGGGTTGCCATGGCAATTTTAGGTGTGAGTTTTTTGAATGCATGTTCAAAAGAATCGGAAGAAGTTATTATGCCTGAGGGAGATAGTGGATATGCTGTTAATGGAAAAATAATTGAAATTGATCTTTCTCATCCTACTTTTGATTTATTAGCAAATCAAGGATGGATGAACTTTACTGCTCAAAAAATACTTTTACTAAAAACAGAATCTTCTTATTTGGCATTTAATAATCTTTGTCCTCATCAAGGAGCAAGGGATGCCTGGTCCTATAGCCCATCTGAAAGTATTTTCGTTTGTGGTCGCCACAACAACTCCTATCCAACCGATTGTGTTAGCGAAGGAACTAATAGTGGACCATTACAATGTTATTCTGTCAACAAAATTGGCAATACTCTAACCGTTACAAAGTCATAAATTAAATTGAAAAAAGTAAAATTTTACATAAAACCTGATTTTTTTATTATTCTTATTGCTCTTTTGTTTTCCTTTCAAATAAAAGCTCAATCTGAAGATGACTTATTCAGTATGATTGTAAAAAAAGATAAAAGTGAGCTGCCTTTACTTCCTGAAAGAATGATTTTCACCCAAAGATTTTTATGGGGAAATAAAGGTGTTTTCAGAAAAACTCGAATAGTTCCTTTAACATTAGAAATGAGAGCAAAAGAACTTAAGGTTAGAAGAGTAATGTTGAAAACACATCAAGTTATTGGGTATACAACACTTTTAGCAATGATAGCTCAAGGAGTTATTGGAGGAAAATTATATAATGGCGATTATAGCCTATACGATACACACAAAACTATGGGAAAAATTGTAAACATTGGATATTTTACTGGCGCTGGACTTTCTTTATTTTCACCCCCTCCGCTTATTAGCAAAAAAGTAAGAGGATTAAATTCCATCAAAGCTCATAAAATTTTAGCAACAATACATTTTTCAGCAATGCTTTCAACGAATTACTTTTCCGATAGAGATAGGGGTGCCCATAAGGCATCTGCCTATACATTATTTGGAAGCTTTGCAACAGCAGTTTTAGTTTTTAAATTTTAATGCATGAATAGATTTATTACAGTTTTTTTATTGACTTCATTATATGTTAATTGTCAACAAGCACCTCAAGAAAAGTGGATACTTAGTAAAGATCAATCTTACATTTCTTATGAAGGAAAACACATTTTACACGAGTGGTCTGGAACCAGTAAAAATGTTAAAGGCGTTTTGATTATGGAAAAAAATCAACCTATAAAAACAGCAATAATTTCTGCAATTAAAGATTTTGATAGTGGAAACTCATCAAGGGATTCCCACGCAATGGAAATTTTAGAAACTTTATTATTTCCCGATGTAAGTTTTTTTGGAGAATCGTTTACTTTAAATAATGACAAATTTATGATACTTGGAAAAATAAAATTCCACAGTATAGATAAAGAAATTAACGTGTCAGGAGATTGGAATCAAACAAATGAAAAGATAATGCTAAAAGGAAACTTTAAAATAAAACCTTCAGACTTTGAAATAAAACTTCCGGACTTTATGCTTGTTAAAATGGAAAACAATCTAGATATAGAGTATGAACTTATTTTTATTCAAGAATAAATTTATGTAAAAAAAAACCCTCACAATTGCGAGGGTTTTTTTATGATTTATAAAATTTATTATTTAGAATCTACAGCTAATTGATAAACAACTAAACCAAATCCAATTTTATTGATAGCATCACCAACGTTATAAATAACGTCCATGTCTAGTCCACCAAAAATTCCACTGTACCATCCTTCAGTACCAGCCATATAGCCAATTGGGTAAATTGCCCAACCAACTAACACAAACCAGCATAAAGTTTTGTGTGCAGCTTGTACAGCACCTCCTGCAGAAGCAGCAAGTTTAGCAGCACCACCCAACCAGATTTCATATACAATAGCAAAGTATGCGATTCCTGAAATAAGACCCCACAACCAAGCTTGGCCATCATCATTGTGCAATCCTTCACCAATGTAACCAGTTATGAGCATAATTGTAGAAAGAAGTATCAATTTCCACATTAAAGATTTTTGAGCTCCAGCAGCTTTAAGTATTAAATAAAATTCAACACACATTAAAGGTACCGTAAGTATCCAGTCTACATATCTAAAAAAAGTTGGAGAAGAACCCGTATCCATGTAATACTCTCTCATGTACCAGTAGTGAACTGCAGCGATGAAAGTAATTAACCCAGAAACTAGAATAGAAGTTCTCCATTTTTCACCAAAAGAGTTCATTGACAGGAAGAAAAATACAGATGCAGCCATCATAGCCATGCAACCAATAAAGAAAGTAAAAGTTATTAAATTCTCTATTGGAGCACCCTCAATCATTAAATTTAAAATGTTCATATAATTATTTTTTAATAGTTTTGAATCCTAAAATTAGTTGAATTTTTAACAAATCCTACTATAAATTGCTATTTATGCTTTCTAAAATTAAAATTATATCATCAATATTTATCATATGGATATCACTTTATTCCTTTTCAAATATTGATATAATTGTTGCAAGTATATTTATACTATCAATAGGATTAGGCCACGGCGCTTGCGATATTACCTTAATAACAACCAAATTAAATACTTCATCCTTTAAAATCAAGGCAGTTATTATCTTTTTATATATTCTTACTGCTTTTACTGCTTTTTTGGTAGTGTATAACCTACCGTTAATAGGGTTTATAACCTTTTTACTGATCAGTAGTTACCATTTCGGAGAACAACATTTTCACAATAAATTGTCAAATTCTAAAATGAAGTTTTGGCATTTTTCATTATATGGGATGGTAATATTCTTGCTTATGATAGAAACCAATAAAGAATCAGTAATCGACATACTGAATCCTTTGATAGAGAGTGAAATAAACCAATTTCCAATTCAGACTATTTTATTTGTTTTTATGGGATTGACAGCTTTATTATGGATTGTAGATTATAAGAATTTAAGGTTTTCTATTCCAAAAGAATTATTTTATTTACTTGTAATATATGTCTTGTTTTACAATACCAACTTAATCGTTTCTTTTGCCTCCTACTTTGTAATATGGCATTCTATTCCGTCAATACATGATCAGATTCATTATCTATATAAAGATGTTTCTAAAAAAACTATTTTATTGTATTTGAAAAAAAGTGGATATTATTGGGCGGTCTCAATTGCAGGTTTAATTTTTTTGGTTTCGTATGGAGAAATAATGGGAGAGAATTTTTATAGAATACTTTATTCTTTTGTAGTTTCAGTAACAATTCCTCATATTTTTCTGATCAATAATATTCTATCAGAATCTAACCAATAAAATATTTCACATCATATTTTGAAATAAAAATCCCTAGCCTTATGCTTGTTAAAATGGAAAATAAGCTAGATATAGATTACGAACTTATTTTTACTCAAGAATTAAAGTTTATGTAAAAAAAACCTTCACGTTTGTGAAGGTTTTTTATAGTTTTAAACTAATTAATGAAAAATTATTCTCTCATAACTTTTACTTTAATCACAAGCTTTTAATAGTTTTTGTAATCAACTTGTTTTGATTGGAAGAGATGGATTTTTTATCCACCTAGACAAAGAACTCAAAAGTCCATAAAGGAAATTATAAATAGCTAGAGAAACATATAATTTTGCTAATACAATTGCAACTTGAACATATTCCCATCCAACAGCTACAAGTCCTCCTATGTTATAACCAGAAGCGTCTGAACCAGTAACATCCCAAGCACTAAAGTCCTTCAATACTCCTCCTACAAAATCCAAGCGAATCATTGATAAAAATTCAGCAGCAGCATTAATAGGTAGGCTAACAGAATATGCTACTCCAGCAAAAAATTCAGGAGCAATAGAAATATTTGGGTCTGTACCCATTAACAACCATCCCAATGTAGCGCAAAATGCTCCAAATAAAGCAACTAAAGCTCCAGCATGGCCAAAAAGTTTGATATTGGCTACAATAAGATCTCTAAAAAAGAAATCTACGATTCCACTTTTGGAACCAGCTAAACTATCTCCGGCTGATCTTACAGTTTGAGCAATTGGAAACGCTGCGTATATTAAAATAAGCATACAAACAACAGCGGTGCCTTTTCCAATACCATCTGCAGAGTTAATAGCGTCTATTCCACCAGTAATTGCAGTGAGTAACATCCCAAGAAGAAGAACTAAAGCGCCAATCTTATAAAAAGTTCCTGCCCAGCCTCCAAAGGAGCCTTCTGAACCTTCCACCATAGCATTAAAATTATTTTTTGGAAGTTTTTGATTCACCATGTGAGGTAAATCCAAAATTTGATTTAGTATTTTTTCCATAATATATTTATTGGTTACGTTAATAAACTTACAAAATTTTTTTATATGGAAAGGTTAACACTTTTAATGCCAGCGTATTAGAAAAAAAATATAAAATAAATTCATCAGAGTCTAATTAATCAAACCGTTTATATCATATTTTGATAAAAATTCCCAAATCAGTGATGGAGCGTCTATGTCATATGAGCCATAATCACTAGGAGCATTAACCCTCGGCCATTCATGACCCATTTCGTCTAATAAATAAAATTCAACAGAAACGTTATTTTCTCCATTTTCATATACTTTATGAATACCACCATATTCATCTCCATTAAGATCAGTTATAATTTGACTTGTGGGGGAGCTATTACAGCGGTTGTAATTAACCCAGAAGTTAATTACATCATCCATCGGCTCACAGAGGGCTTCATATCCTAGATAGGGCACAACATAATCATCAAGTCCATGAATTTGCATTACGGGAGTAGGGTGATCAGGAGTACACTCTGAAAAAGTTTTAGGCGACATGGATCCAGTAACTGATGCAATTGCTGCAATTTTTGAGCCTAAATTACAAGCTAAATGATAGCTCATAAACCCACCATTTGACATCCCAGTAGAATACACCCGATTAGTATTAACATTATAATTATCTGAAGACCACTCTATCAAATCATCAATAAATCCAATATCATCAGATGTACTTCTTTCATCTAATTCAGTTGTCCAACCAACATTCCAATGAGTATTTCCTTCAGAGGAGAATCCAGTTTTCTCACTTGGAAGAGTTTTCCATAGCGATCCTTGAGGATAAATTACAATGAACCCATTTTCATCTGCTAAAGATCGAAATCCAGTATACTGAATATTCCATTTAGCATAGCTTGTAAAACCATGTAGGCTAAATAAAAGAGGAACAGCTAGATTTTGAGAGAAGTAAGATTCGGGAACATATACAATGAACTCTCTAGCCAGCCCATTCTTGATCATTGAACAATTATAAGTGTTATTTCCTCCTAATGAACAGGTTGTCCCGTCTAAAAGCATCTCATTAGACTCCGAGTTGTCTTTATTACAAGAAAACAGAATTAATAAATTAAAAATTAAAAAGAATAGGTTCTTCAAATTATAAAACAAATGTTAAATGCAATTATAATAAAAACATAAATATAAAATGCTATAACATTTTTTTAATATAATCGAGTAAGTTTTTAATGACATTAAAACCTCTATTAAATAGATTTTTTTTACCACTTGTTATAGGTAAAATTGATATATTGACAATATGATTAAAATTGCAACTCCGGGAAGAATTTGTTTTTTTGGAGATCATCAGGACTATCTTGGACTTCCTGTTATTGCAGGTACAATTAACAGATATATACATATAAAGGCCAAACCAATTCAATCCTCTTTTTTTGAAGTCAATCTTCTCGATTTCAAAAAATCAATTAAAGTTGAATTTACTAATGATCCAAAAACAATAAAACCTGGAGATTATTTCAGATCAGGACTTTATGTCTTAGGCAAAGAAGGAATTATTCCCAATCAAGGATATAGTATTGATGTTTCTGGAGATCTACCTATAAATGCAGGATTATCTAGCTCATCTTCTTTAGTAATTGGCTGGATAAGATTCTTGGTTCAAGCATTTGCCAAGAAAAAACCCATAACAGATTTACAAATTGCAAAATGGGCTGTTTCAACAGAAGTAGATTTTTTCAATCAACCTGGCGGAATTATGGATCAATACACTATATCTATTGGAGGATTATTGGCAATTGATACTTCCAAAAAAACATATATCAACCTCAAAGGTAATTTGGGATCACTTTTAGTCATAGATTCGGGTATTCCCAAAAACACATTAGGAGTTTTAAAAGACGCGAGATTAAATGCTCAAAAAGCTCTTGAAGTTATTCAAAAACTAGACAAAAGCTTCATTCTTTTGGATGCTAAAGAATCAGATTATATAAAGTACAAATACAATCTCTCCAGAGATCTTCGTCCTTATTGGAAGGCGACAATTCTAAATTATATGATTACAAAAAAAGCAATAAAAATATTAGAACAAAACAATAGCTCACAAAATGAATTATCAGAATTAATGAATTCTCATCAAGCACTATTATCTAATGAAATTCAAAATACTCCTGAAGCAATAACAAATCAAATTAAGCAAGGAATTAAAGCAGGAGCTTACGGGTCAAAAATTGTTGGTTCGGGAGGAGGAGGATGTATGGTTGCAATGGTTAATCCTATTAATATTCTTAATATTAAGAATGCGTTTTTAAAAGCAGGAGCTAAAGATGTCTTTGAAGTCAACCTAACAAACTAATAATTAAAACATGAAAAATATAATTATAATGGCTGCTGGGGCATCCTCTAGAATGAAAAAAACTTTAGATGAAGTGGATTTATCAACCAAGGTTAAGGAGGTCGCTTCATTAGAACACAAAACACTAATTCCATTAGATGGCAAAGGTAAAAGCTTGCTTTTTTATCTTTGCTCTAATGTAAAACAAGCAGGTTATGAAAATGTATATATATTAACATCTCTTGAAAACAAAGCTTTTCACCAATGGATAGATTTTAATAAGTCTGATCCTGAAATAAAAGGACTCAAATTCTTTTTGTCAATCCAAAATATTCCTCAAGGAAGGCAAAAACCGATGGGTACAGCTGATGGGATTCAACAAGCGTTAGATCAATTTCCTGAACTTTTAAAACAGAGGTTTACAGTTTGTAACGCGGATAATCTTTATTCTATAAATGTATTAAAATCACTTTTGCATCATGATACTTCACCCCACTCTATCATAGCTTACGATCGTTCATATTTGAAATTTCCTGAAGAAAGAATTACAAAGTTTGCTCTTATTAAATTAGATAATAAAAATTTTTTAAAGGAAATAGTTGAAAAACCTTCTATTGAAACACATAATTCATATAGAAATAGCTCGAATCAACTTCTGGTTAGCATGAATATATTTAGCTTTAGTGGACTTGAAATTTATCCATATTTAAAAGATTGTATCATGAATCATGAAAGAAATGAAAAGGAGCTCCCAGAGGCATTAAGGACATTAATAAAACATGAAGAAAAATCTGTATTTGCATATATAGCAAAAGAACATTTAAAAGATCTAACTTCAGCACATGATATAGAGAAGTTTTAAAACTGATTTATTTTATTATCCATCCATAAAAGCCTGTCATTCAGATAAGTTTTAATATCGTTAATAGCTCCAGGATAGTCAACAGGTATTCCACTCCATTTATTATAATTTCTTTCAACAGCTCCATTTACAATTAGATACTGGCTAGTTTCTTCCACAAGGTCTAAAACTGTATTAACTGAAAGAGTATTAGCTCTTAGTTCTTGCCACCTTGTCTTAAGGGATGTTTTAAAAACAGGGTCCTGTAAAAATTTTTGCCACCAAAAAGGTACAAGCCATGCATCATTAGGAACATAAGTATTGTAGTTTGCAATCCAATCATCAAAAGGCAATCTGTCTGAGTTGCCGTAACCTATATTTAAATCCCATATAGGTCCCATTTTTAATTTTTCACCTCTATCTTTATGAAGGTAGGTACTCAATCGATAACCATCAATATTACCAGTTAGTTCGTTGATAATAAAAAAATCAACAAAACTATCGATATCAATATAATTTAAATACTCTCTGTGGTCGGAACTAAAATTCTCATTTGCAAGAGCAGTCTCAAAATCATTAATATAATTTTGGATATATGCTTTTTGATCTAAACTAATTTCATCTGCTTTGGGATACTCATATAAAAAGTAAGTTTCTAAGTATTGAAATGGATGATAAGGAGGTCCAAATGGGTCCAAAGATTGAAGACTGTCTCCGTTAATATCATAATTAGACCTAAAACTAATATCCTCATTATAACTAGCATCATCCTGCCAATTACTCTCATAATATTCTAAAGATTGATTTTCAAGCGCAACATCAGATCCTGAAGTTTTATCAATCTTAAGGATGTACCCTCCAGTAATTGATTCGGTGTCATTATCGTCAATCTTCAGCTTTGCTATATTTATTCTATTTGAATCTCTTTTAAGCTTTTCCATAAACACATAAACACCTTGATAATTAGCTGCTCCTGTATTATTTCCAATTTCAAGTTCAACAAACTTTGATCTGCTTGAATAATTCCCCATGTTTCTGTATAGTTCATATCCTATATAATGACGCATTAATGATGGATCAAAAATAGTTTCAGGACTTCGAAAAACATGCCCCATTAATATCCAGTCTTCTTCTTTTGGAAAATCAAATATCTCTAAATTAATATCATTTCCTGACTCATCCCAGGTTTCAACACCATATGATTTTTTATTGGACATTCTAAAAGAACTTGCACCTCTATATTCAATTCCAATTGGACTTGAAAAAGTTTTTTCACCTTTTTCAAAAATTTCCATATTTGCCATCACCTTTGGTTCATTCAAAATCAAGTTTTGAGTTGTAATTTTTATATAAGGCAAATCGGACCCTGTCTGGTTTACTGAAAATGAATCAATAGAAGAAGAGCTATTAAAGTCTTTTTTAGAACATGATATAAACACAACCGTAAGTACAAAAAAATTAATTATAAAAATTTTAAACATCGACTTATTCATTCTAAAGAATCTTTAATCTAGCTAATATTAGTAAATTGTTTGACAAACTATAGTTTTAAAGTTATAATTTTAACTTGAAAAATTAATATTATGAATGAATTAGCTTTAATGAATAATGAGTGGGCTCAAATGCTTTTCAGATTTCTATTTAATCTTTTTTTTATTGGAATACTCATAAAAATAATAAATCATCACAGTAAAGAAATCAGCAGACACATTTCTACCTTTTTTATCATAAGCGTAATTGTCTTCTTTTTATGTTTTACACTAAAGCAAGTTGATCTTAATTTTGGAATGGCCCTTGGACTTTTCGCTATTTTTGGAATTATAAGGTACAGAACTGAAGCTGTTCTTCCTGAAGAAATAACGTACTTGTTTGTTACCATAGGGCTATCCGTAATTAACGCATTGACCATTGGTGGCTTTGGATGGCTTACGCTAATAATAATAAATGTCGCTGTATGTTTATCTGTTTTATTTGCAGAAAAATATTTATTACACGCAGATGATATATATACAAGAAATAAAATAATTGTTAACCTTCCTTTAGATGAAAAAAATATGTGTGATAATGTTAATAATGCAATAGATAATATTACTAAAGAACATAATATTTCTGTTCAAAATCATAATATATTTAAGATAGATTATGAATCTAAAATTATTCAAGTTCACTTGTTTTATAATAAAAATACTGAATAAGTCAGCCTACCTAATACTGTTTTTTTATTCAAGTTTTGCTTTGAGTCAGGATCTTAATGAGTCAAGATTTTGGTCTTCAGTGTCATACATTTATCAACCAAAAGAGGAGGTTTCATTTAGTATTTCTCAGCTTTATCGATTAAAAGAAGATCTTAATGTTGTAGACAGCTATATCACAGAAATTAGCACAGATTATAATATTTCCAAAAACTTAAACTTTGAAATAGAGTTAAGGTATTATTCAAAAAATGATAACAAGGGTAAAGCTCAAGGGTTTGAAAATTTATGGAGATATAGGGTTGCAGTTGAAAAAGAACTAAATCTTAAACCAATAAAAGTTTTTATAAGATTAGCGTTTCAAAAAAGAACTTCATTAGATAAACAAAATGACCTTAAAGAGTATCTAAGAATTAGATCAGCATTTGAATATTCAATTAAGAAGTGGGACTGGGATCCATATTTTTCTGTTGAGTTTATAGAAAAAACCTCAGGAGATAATTTACAGAAGATAAGATATGGTTTTGGAAGCAGCAATAAAGTTAAAGGAAGTAAGTGGACGGTTAGATACTTTTATCAGATTGACCGGTTTAAGCCAAAACAAAAGTATCATATTTTCATGTTGAAATATCGCTATAAGCAAAAAGCAGAAAGCTTAAAAAAGGAAAAAATTAAATTAAAAACATAAATAATTTTTGTTTAGAAATTATTCAAAAGAATCAAAAATAATCTGATTTACTAGATCAGCGTGTTTTTCAATATGCTCGTGATCAAATGTGCTTATGTCGTATTGATGCTCTATTAGCCTGGTTAGCATGAAAAAACTACAACATGCACCAAAAATTATACTAACAAAATTTGGTTGAGGAATTGCTATAAAATTTGGACTGGTAGACGCTTTATTAAGGGCGCTTTGACCGATTAGAGTTAACGGCTCAACGATTGAACTTATTAGATAATCTGACCTCCAACTGTTTTTACCCATCTCCATGAATGTTAATTTATAAAAAGGAGGGTTTTTTGCTGAAAAGTAAATCAGTTGTCTTGTATATGACCTTAGCATAGGAACTCCCTCTGTATCTTTAAGTTCAGATCGCATTGCCTCAAATTTTTCAACAATTGATTTGGCTAAATGGTCTACAGATTTTTTCCACAATTCTTCTTTGTTTTTAAAGTGATAACTAATTAATGAATTAGTTATTCCTACTTTTTCTGCAATTATTTTTAATTGAGCTCCTTCAAATCCATAGTTAGAAAAATGTTCAAGTGCAATAGTTAGTAGTCGATCAATATCAAGCTCTTGAGCTAAGCTAGGTCGACCTCTTTTTCTTTTAGGTTTTGATGATTCCAAATAAATTATTTTTGAGTACAATAAATTTTACGTGTATAAATATAGGAAAATCATATTTAAAGGCAGACAAAATCACTCTAGGAAGTGTATTCTTAATATAATATTAAATTTAAATTTAATATTATTTGTTGTAAATTTGATAATAATTAAATTAGCATAAAATGAATATTTTAGTTTGCATAAGTAATGTTCCTGATACCACTTCAAAGATTAATTTTGTCGAAAACGATAAGATTTTTGACACTAACGGCGTTCAGTTTATTATAAATCCAAATGATGAATTTGGCTTAACAAGAGCTATTTGGTTTCAACAAAAAAATCAAGCAACAGTAACTGTTGTAACCGTTGGAGACATTAGCTGTGAGCCTATTCTTAGAAAGTGTCTAGCTATTGGGGCCAACAAAGCTGTTAGAATTGATTCAAAAGCCTTAGACGGCTTTAGTGTTGCAGAACAATTGAAGTCATTATGTGAAAAAGAAAGTTTTGATATAATTATTTGTGGACGAGAATCAATAGATTATAATGGTGGAATGGTTCCGGGAATGTTAGCTCAAATGCTGGAAATGCCTTTTGTAACAAACTGTATTTCAATGGATGTTAATGGAAACGAAGTAATCGCAAAAAGAGAGATTGACGGAGGCGTAGAAACACTTAGCTGCTCATTACCAATAGTTATAGGAGCTCAAAAAGGATTAGTTGAAGAATCAGATCTTATTATACCAAACATGAGGGGAATAATGCAGGCAAGACAGAAACCATTAGATGTTGTTGCTCCTGCAAATAGTTTTTCTAAATCTAGTGTTGATAAATTTGAAAAACCACCCGCTAAAGGAAGTGTTAAATTAGTAGATCCAGATAACATAGATGAATTAATAAGCCTTTTACATAACGAGGCAAAAGTTATTTAAATTATAAAATATGGCAATTATAGTATATGCAGAAAGTCAAAACGGAAAATTTAAAAAAAGTGCATTTGAAGCAGTATCATATGGCCGTGCTTTAGCAAATGAATCGAATAAGAACCTAGTGGTAATCTCAATTAACGCAGACGACCCAAATGAATTAGCAAATTATGGACCAGATAAGGTTTTATCAGTAAAAGATTCTTCAATGAATGATTATACGGCTCAAGTATATGCAGACACTATTTCAGAGCTCTCAAAAAAAGAGGGAGTGTCTATTTTAGTCCTCAGCTCTTCAGCGGACTCAAAATATATGTCGCCTTTATTGGCAGTTCAACTTGGAGCTGGCCTAGCGTCAAATGTTGTCTCTACTCCAATAAGCATTTCTCCTTTGGTCGTTAAACGATCTTGTTTTACAAACAAAGCTTTTAATTATACTACGTTAAAAGGATCTATAAATATTATTTGCGTATCTAATAATTCATATGGTATTCACGAAAAAGATTCACGCCCTGAAGTAGTTGATGTAAAGATTTCTAAAAACAATCCTAAAATTAAAGTTGAATCTTTGGATAAAGCAACTGGGTCTGTGAGTATTGCTGATGCAGATATTGTCATTTCTGGAGGAAGAGGATTGAAAGGGCCAGAAAACTGGCACCTTATAGAAGACCTAGCATCAACATTAGGCGCTGCAACAGCTTGCTCTAAGCCAGTCTCTGACATGGGATGGAGACCTCATAGTGAACATGTTGGTCAAACTGGAAAACCGGTAGCTTCTAATTTATATATTGCAATTGGAGTTTCAGGAGCAATTCAACATTTAGCTGGGATCAACGCCTCTAAAGTTAAAGTAGTGATTAACAATGACCCTGAAGCCCCCTTCTTTAAAGCAGCTGATTATGGAATAGTAGCTGATGCATTTGATGTAGTTCCAAAACTAATAGAAAAGCTCAAAGCTTTTAAAAGTCATCAATAAAAAAAATTAAATAAAACAGGCTCATTGACCTGCTAAATTAGAGTTACTTTAAGTCGAGTTGAGCTAATGGTAGTCTGCTGTGCTTTTGTCCTTAAATAATTATAATAAAACATAAGACACTTCCTTTCAATTTTAAGTTACACAGAAGTGTTGTGATAGTATCATTTCTCTTATCAATAGTATAAATTTCTAGTTAAAACTAAAACTACTTAACTATCTTTTTAAGAGTCAATCCTTGAACTAAAATAGTAAACAAAACTACCATATAAGTTAGAAATAATATAAGATTTTTCCCTTCACCTATTTCATTAGGGAGGTTTAGAGCTAAAGCAATACTTAGGCCACCTCTGAGTCCTCCCCAAGTAATAATCATTGCAGTATTTTTCTCAAAACTTTTAAAATATGAAAGAAATTTAATTGGTGTCCAAACACCAATACCACGAGAAACAACTACGATAGCTATAGTTAATATAGAAATCATAAAATAGCTTGAATCAAAATTTTGAAATATTGGAATTATTTCAAGTCCAATTAAAATAAATAAAATTGCATTAAGGGTTTCATCCAACAAGTGCCAAAATTTATAGACGTATCCACCCATTGCTTTCTGAACTCCAGCTTCTTTTTTATCAGTATCAACATTTCTGTTTAAGAATAGCCCCATGACAACAACCCCTAGGACACCTGAAACATGAAATTGTTGAGATACAATTGAAACCAACAACACAAGGGAAAGGGTAATTAACACTTCAAGTTCAACATGTTCGTTCTCAATATATTTAACAAGCTTAAGACCTAAGTAACCAATTAAAGCTCCTAAAGCAACCCCACCAATAACCTCAGTTGCAAATAATTCACTTACAGATCCTATTGATATATTATCAATCCCTTGTTTCCTTATTTTAAAGAGCGTAAGAAAAATAACGACACCAATGCCATCATTAAAAAGGGACTCACCAGCAATACGTGTTTCTGTAGTTAACGATAAGTTCATTTTCTTTACCATTGCTAGAACAGCAATTGGATCTGTAGGGGCTATTAATGCTCCAAACAATAAACAGTCAATATAGCTTAAGCCCAATTCGTTTAGTCCAAAAAAAGGCTGTTCTACAAGCCAGAAAACACCTGAACCCACAGCAAATGTTGAAAAAATAACACCAAAAGTTGCAAGTAAAAGTATAGTTACTTTATCTTTTAATAATTCATGAACATCAACACTAATAGCTCCAGCAAAAAGTAAAAAAGGAAGCATTACATCAATTAAGAGTATTTCAAAATCATAACTTTTAATCAAAGTTGTTACAGTTTCTAAAAAACTAGGAGAAATAAGGCCAATTGCTAACACGCTAATTGATAGTCCGATCGCAAGAATCATTAAGCCTATTGTTTGCGGAAGCTTTAGAAGTCTTAGATTAATAATTGAAAAAATTGATGCTAGTAAAAGAAGAATTGTGGTGAGCTCAAGAATATTCATAATATATTAGATTAGTTAACGGATATTTTTATTTATACAAATCAAGTATTTTCGCAATATACTTGCCTAAAACATCAAACTCTAAGTTAACAATTTCTCCTTTAACTAGCTTATGAAAGTTTGTGTTTTGATAAGTATATGGAATAATTGCAACTGAAAAACTGTTTTTATTAGAATTTATAACCGTTAAACTAACACCATTGACCGTTATAGATCCTTTTTCAATTGTAATATTTTTTTGATCAGAATCAAATTCAAAACTAAAGACCCAACTTCCATCATGATTTTCTATTGAAGTGCAGGTACCAGTCTGATCAACATGCCCTTGAACAATGTGTCCATCAAGCCTACCGTTCATTTTCATTGAACGTTCAAGATTTACAAAGTCTCCTGCTTTTAAGTTTTTCAAATTAGTTTTAAGTATCGTTTCATTTATAGCAGTAACGGAATAACTATTTTCAGAAACGTTAACTATCGTTAAACACACTCCATTATGGGAAAGACTTTGATCAATTTCTAATTCATTTGCTAATGAGCTTTTAACATTAAAATTAATATTTGTTTCACTTTTGTTAACTGATTTTATCTCACCAAGACTCTCTATAATCCCTGTAAACATGACGATTAAATTTATTTACCTTTGAGGGTAAAAATAGTTAATTCAAAGAGAACTAAAAACAGTCAATGGATAAAATAAAAACAGGTTTATCAATTGGAGATCCAAACGGAGTTGGGCTGGAGATAATTCTTTCAGTATTTGAAGACAAAAGTTTGTATGAATTTATAATCCCGATTCTTTATGCACCTAGAAGCATAGTTGACTTTCAAATTGAACATTTTAATAAAGAAATCAAATCAAATTATATTAATAATACTCAAGACATAAAAGAAGAAGTTCTAAACGTAGTTGAAACTTCTCAATATGATTATAAGGTTAATTTTGGATTTCAATGTAAAAAAGCTGGCGCTGTTTCAGTTGAGTCTTTAACTAGATGTATAAAAGCAATTAAAGGGGGAGTTATAGACACCCTAGTTACTGCCCCCATAAATAAAAAATCTATCCAGTCAGAAAATTTTAAATTTCCTGGTCATACTGATTATTTAAATGAAAATTTTAAAGGAAATTCATTAATGTTCATGGTTGCTAATGATCTAAGAGTTGCACTTGTCACCGATCATATTCCAATAAATAAAGTTTCTGCAATGATTTCGAGAGAACATCTAATTTCTAAAACTAATCAAGTTTTATTAAGTTTAAAAGATGATTTTGGAATTCTAAAACCTAAAATCGCATTTTTAGGCTTGAACCCTCATAGTGGAGATGGGGGAGTTATTGGCAATGAAGATGATTGCATCATCAAACCCACTATTTCTGAAATTAATAAAAATCAAACCAAAGCATATGGGCCATTTGCCTCAGACAGCTTCTTTGCCTCTGAAAAACATAAAGAATATGACGCTATTATTGCAATGTATCATGACCAAGGCCTTATCCCTTTCAAAATGTTATCCTTTGGAAATGGAGTGAATTTTACAGCAGGTCTAAATTTAATTCGAACATCTCCAGACCATGGAACAGCGTTTGATATTGCCGGAAAAGGAATTGCAAACCCAAACTCTTTTAAAGCAGCAATATTAGAATCCATTAGAATTTTTAAATATAGACACCAATTAAAGTGATTTAATCTAATAAATAAAACAAAAGTCAAGTTTGTAAAAAAAAAATTCTAAATTTGCGAGCTTAAATGTTAATATAATGGGTGGTTTAAATCCTTTTGTAATTAAATTTGCGGGTTTAAAAGAAGGAAGTCACAAATTTAATTTTAAGATTGACACTAAGTTCTTTGAAGGTTTTGATTATTTTGATTTTAAAAGCGCTGAGTTAGAAACTAAACTTGAACTTGAAAAACAAGAAACAATTCTAAACTTGATGTTTAAAACAAAAGGTGACATTTTAGTTCCATGTGATTTATCCATGGAAAATTTTAAAATGCCTGTTTTAACTAATTTTAGTTTAACTATTAAATTTGGAGAAATATATTGTGATGAAAGTGATGAAATTTTAATTTTACCTCATGGCAGTCATCAAATAGACATCTCTCAATACATATATGAAATGGTTGTTCTTTCAGTTCCACTTAAAAAAATCCATCCTGGAATAAAAGATGGATCGTTAAATTCAGATATCTTAGAAAGATTAAAGTTATTACAGCCCAAAGAAAAAGAGACACCATCGGAATATGATTCTCGATGGGACAAATTGAAAGATTTATTATAAAAACTAGCATAAAATGGCGCATCCTAAAAGAAAAATATCAAAAACAAGAAGAGACAAACGACGCACACACTACAAAGCTTCAGACAAGCAAATAGCCACCTGTAAAACCACAGGAGAAAATCATCTGTACCATCGTGCTCACTGGCATGAAGGAAAACTATATTATAGAGGAAAGGTATTAGTAGACAATACTGAATCTGCAGAAGCTTAGAAGTTTTTTCCATAATTATTATCTTTATCACTAGAGTTTTTTCGATATTTTTTTAATAAAAAAAATCATACCTTCACTCAATACTCAAGCTAGAATAGCCGCCGAATGACGAAATCAAACACAACCATAAGTGCTTCTATAACAGCTATAGGAGGATATGTTCCAGAGGATCGACTTACAAATAAAGATCTGGAGTTAATTGTTGAAACAAACGATGACTGGATTCAAAGCAGAACAGGAATAAAAGAAAGAAGAATTCTTAAAGACCCTAAAAAAGCAACCTCCTTTCTAGCGATTCAGGCCTCTAAAAACCTTATTTTAAAAAATAATATTGACCCTTTAACCATTGACATGGTTATAGTTGCTACCACAACTCCTGATATGCAAATTGCTGCTACCGCAGCATATGTTGCAACTCAAATAGGGAGTAATAATGCGTTTGGGTACGATCTTCAAGCTGCTTGTTCCGGATTTTTATACGCAATGTCAATGGCTGCAGGTAAAGTAGAATCAGGACGATACAAAAAGGTTCTTGTGATTGGTGCAGACAAGATGTCTTCTGTGATTGACTATAAGGATAGAAGTACTTGCATCTTATTTGGGGACGGAGCTGGAGCTGTTTTATTTGAGCCAAACAATGAAGGATTAGGTTGGCAAGATGAGTATTTCAAAAGTGATGGTGCTGGAAGAGATGCGCTATGTGTTAAAGCTGGCGGGTCCTTATTTCCAGCAAGTTCAACAACAATTCTGAATGGAGATCATTATCTTCGTCAAGATGGAGGTAAAGTATTTAAATCAGCAGTGTCTGCTATGTCAGAGGCAAGTAACACAATATTAGAAAGAAATAATATGACAGGAGATGAAGTTGATTACCTGTTAGCACACCAAGCAAATGAGAGAATTATAGAGGCAATCTCAAAAAGAATGAAATTAAACTCAAACAAAGTACTTAAAAATATTGCCAAATATGGCAACACAACTGCTGCAACTATTCCTCTTTTACTATATGATTTTCAAAACCAATTTAAAAAAGGAGACAAAATTATTTTTGCCGCCTTTGGTGGTGGATATACTTGGGGAGCAGCATACTATAAATGGAATAAATTAGTAAAATAATAAATTTAAATATGGATATTAAAGAAATTCAGAATCTAATCAAATTTGTAGCGAAGTCAGGAGCTTATGAAGTTGAAATTGAGAAGAAAGATTTTAAGATCACAATAAAAACTTCTAGTAATTCATCAACTACAATTAAATCATTACCTGTTGCACAAACTCTTTCAAATGAGCAAAATAGTCATGTTATTTCTAATCAAGAGGACAATAACGATTACCAAACAGAAAATGAAGATGATAAATACACTGTTATAAAATCTCCAATTATTGGAACTTTTTTCAGAAAATCAGGACCAGACAAGCCAGTTTTTCTTGACGTTGGAAGCGAGGTTAAAAAGGGAGAAACGATGTGTGTGATTGAGGCAATGAAGCTTTTCAATGAAATTGAATCAGAGATGAATTGTAAAATCATTAAAATTTTAGTAGAAGATGAAACTCCTGTAGAATTTGACCAACCACTTTTTTTAGTTGACCCTTCTTAACATTTAATAGAATGTTTAAAAAAATACTCATAGCGAATAGAGGAGAAATTGCAATGCGAATTATCCGAACCTGTAAAGAGATGGGGATAAAAACTGTAGCCGTTTACTCAACAGCAGATAAAGAAAGTTTACACGTTCGTTTTGCTGACGAAGCCGTATGTATTGGTCCGGCACAAAGCGCAGAATCTTATTTAAAACCCGCTAATATTATTGCAGCTGCAGAAATAACTAATGCAGATGCAATTCACCCTGGTTATGGTTTTTTATCTGAAAATGCAAAATTTTCAAAAATTTGTGAAGAGCATAATATTAAATTTATTGGAGCATCAGCTGAGATGATTGATCAAATGGGTGACAAGGCCTCTGCTAAGGAAACAATGAAAAAGGCTAAAGTTCCAACAATACCAGGCTCTGAGGGTTTGTTAGATTCATTAGAAGAAGCAAAAGCTCTTGCGAAAAAAATGGGCTATCCAGTTATGTTGAAAGCAACTGCAGGAGGAGGGGGTAAAGGAATGAGAGCAGTTTGGTCGTCTGATGAAATAGAAAAATCTTGGGAAAGTGCAAGAACAGAGTCTCTAGCTGCTTTTGGAAATGATTTTATGTATCTGGAAAAACTTATTGAGGATCCTCGTCATATAGAAATACAAATTGTAGGAGATTCATTCGGAAAGGCGTGTCATTTATCTGAGAGAGACTGTTCAATTCAAAGGAGGCATCAAAAATTAACAGAAGAGACTCCATCTCCATTTATGACTGAAAAACTCAGAAATTTAATGGGGAAAGCTGCAATTAAAGCAGCAGAGTTTATTAAATATGAAGGAGCAGGAACAGTTGAGTTTCTTGTAGATAAGAACAGAAATTTTTATTTTATGGAAATGAACACTCGGATTCAAGTTGAGCATCCAATAACGGAACAAGTAATTGATTTTGACTTAATCCGAGAACAAATAAAGGTTGCTTATGGAATTCCTATTTCTGGAAAAAACTATATTCCTAAAATGCATTCAATTGAATGTAGGATAAATGCTGAAGATCCAGAAAATGATTTTAGACCATGTCCTGGTAAAATAGAAACACTTCACTTTCCTGGTGGTCACGGAGTTAGAATTGACACTCATGTATATAGCGGTTACACAATACCTTCCTATTATGACTCAATGATTGCTAAATTAATTACAACAGCTCAGACTCGAGAAGAAGCGATTAATAAAATGAAAAGAGCGTTGGATGAATTTTTAATCGAAGGAATTAAAACTACAATTCCTTTCCACAGAAAATTAATGGATCATCCTGATTTTGTTTCAGGAAATTATACAACAAAGTTTATGGAAAATTATTTAGACTAGTTCTTTTTCAATTAAAAATTCTGCTATTTGTATAGAGTTTGTTGCAGCTCCCTTTCTTAAATTATCTGATACTATCCATAAATTAAATGAATTTGGTTTAGAAAAATCTTTTCGGATTCTTCCAACATAAACATTATCACTTCCTTCTGAGTTAATAGGCATTGGATAAGAATTATTTTCAGGACTATCTTTAATTACAAGCCCCTCACTATTATTCAGAACATTTTTAATTTCATCAACAGAAGCATTTTTTTTTAATGTAATATTAACTGACTCACTATGTCCACCAATAACAGGAATTCTAACGGCAGTTGCGGTAATACCTATTTTGTAATCATTTAATATTTTATGAGTTTCATTAACTAATTTCATTTCTTCTTTAGTGTATCCGTTCTCTTGAAAACTATCACAATGTGGAATAGCATTTTTATGAATGGGATGTGGATAAGCCATTTCCCCTTTTTCTCCATTGAGCTCATTTTCTAATTGCTGAACTGCCTTAACTCCAGTTCCTGTAATAGATTGGTATGTAGAAATAACCAACCTTTTAATGCCATAGTTGACATGAAGAGGAGCGATAGTTATAAGTAACTGAATTGTTGAACAGTTTGGATTTGATATTATTTTATCTTTAGAAGTAAGAATATTAGCATTTATTTCTGGAATAATTAGTTTTTTTGAAGGGTCCATTCTCCATGTTGAAGAATTATCAATAACAGTACATCCTTTTTCTGCAAACATAGGCGCCCATTTAAGAGAAGTTTCTCCACCAGCAGAAAATAACGCTATATTTGGAGCCAGATCAAGTGCTGATTTTAAAGAAATAACACTATGAGATTTATTATTATATATAATTTTTTTGCCTAAAGATTTTTCAGAGGCTACTAAAATTAAATCACTGTGGGGAAATTTTCTTTCTGATAAAACCTGGAGCATGACTTTTCCAACTAATCCTGTTGCTCCAACTATAGCTAGCTTCATATAAAAAATTATAACATCGAAATTACGTCAAAATAGTCTACATTAAAAATTACTTTATAGACGTAACAATTTAGTTGCCTGCAAGCATGAAAACAACAAACTGAATAATTGGATTTACAAATGATATTAAAACTATTAATAGGTTTCCTATGGTGGAAGAATTACTTTGATGTTAAAGGAAGACATATTGAAGGTTATCAAGCCCAAGGAAATGGAGGTCAAATGGTATTCGTATTACCAAATTTTGATATGATAGTCGTTTTTACAGCAGAAAATTATAGCAATCCTAGAATGATAAATGCATTTAAAATATTGAAACAAGATATTTTGCCCTCCTTATTCTAAAAAACATAAAGCCAATTTTGTTGTTAAAAAGCCAGCAGGCAACACCGTGTATAATAAATTGCTGGAAGGTGTTTAATGATTACCATTGAAAATCTGCTGAATTTCCTTTACGCTATTTCTTTTTGCTGTCTTAGTACCTACAGCAAATAACCATAAACGAATAGGTTATAAATAATTACGAATTATTCTGTTGCCAATACTGGATAACAATTCATACGAAATTGAACCTCCTGATTCAGCAAATTCATTGGCAGGATGAAACGCATTAAAAATTACAACTTCATCCCCCTCTGAACAATCTATATCTGATATATTTACCATGAACATATCCATACATATATTACCAATAATTGGAGCTCTTTTATTTTTAATCCAAACACAAGTATTAGTATTTCCAAAATACCTACCTATTCCATCTGCATGCCCAAGAGGTATTGTTGCAATTGTAGTTTTTTCTTTTGCAACCCACCCATTATTATAACCTACTACTTGATTTTTTTTTAATTGATGAATTTGAATAATTTTTGTTTTAAGTTCAGCTGCAGGCAAAAGATTTTTGTCCCATTCTAAATTATTTGTATATCCATATAAAGAAATACCCGCTCTTACCCAATCATATTTACACTCAGGATAGTTCTGAATACCAGAACTGTTTAGAAGATGATATTTTATATCAGGATTAATTTTCCCAAATTCATTTTTAACCTTCTCAAAAGCTGCGATTTGATTATTTGTAAAATCATTATCCCTACTCTCTTCACTTGAAGATAAGTGGGAGTAAACCGATTCTATTTTAAAACAAGATTTTATCATCTCATTTTTAACCCAGCTTATTTCTTCAAAATCAAAACCTAACCTGTTTAACCCGGTATTAAACTTAAGATGAATAGAGAAATTATTAAGTTTTTGTTTTTTTAAACTGAAAGATAAATTTTGCCAATTTTTTTTTGAATAAACGGCTGGTTCTAAGTTATATTTTATAATATCAGTAAAGTCAAATGGATCAGGATAGAAAACAATAATATTAGATTTAACACCACTTTCACGAAGTATTTTCCCTTCATTTGATGAGGCAACAGCAAGTTTTTTAACGCCTAAACTATTTAAATGTTTAGATACTTTAATAGCTCCATGACCATAAGCATTTGCTTTTACAACAGCAATTAATTCAACTTTAGGAGAGATCTTGGATCTTAAAAATTTTAAATTATGAGATATTCTTTCAAGATATATATTTAGAGTTGTCAATCTTTAGTTTTTTTATTAGTTCTTTCTTTCATTATATTAAAAAAAACCCTCCTACTTAATGCTTCATATTTTTCTTTCTCACCAATAACAATTAAGTCATCATCTTCTTTTTCTTCTTTTCTGTAGGTATATTGAGCAATATTTCCTGATTTACAGCAAATTGCATGTAATTTTGTTACATATTCAGCAATTGCCATTAAATTAGGCATTGATCCAAAAGGATTACCCTTGAAATCCATATCTAAACCAGCAATAATAATTCTAAAACCTTTGTTTGCAAGTTTATTACAAACTTCAACTATTCCTTTGTCAAAAAATTGAGCTTCATCAATTGCTATAACATTAAAACCTTTAGTATAGTTTTTAATTTGATGAGATGATTTAACCACAACCGCTTTTAATTGATTTTTATTATGAGAAACAATCATATTATTATCATATCGATTATCAGTAAAAGGCTTAAAAACTATTACTTTTAATTTTGCAGCATGAGCTCTTTTTATCCTTCGAATTAATTCCTCAGTTTTCCCTGAAAACATAGATCCACAGATAACCTCAATACTTCCAAATTGTTCAGATGAGTTTGCAGTGTTTTCTAAAAACATTTTGTAATTTTCAAATTAGGAGAATTTAACTTCTTATTAAAAAAACAAAGGTATTAAAAAACAAGACTGATGAAAGAATCATTACATGCAGAAATCACTTCCCTGGCAAATCAAATCTCCAAAATGGAGATTAATTCTTCATCAGATGAATATTTTAATTTAGTAATTCAACTTTTTGAAAAAATCATTGTATTTAAGAATATAAATCAAAAATCAAAGCTTGAGGATCAATTAGAAAAAAACAATCTTCATTTAATATCAGAGGAGGCCAATGAAAATAATTATTACAAGGACCATACGGTTGAGCCACTAATTGAAACAATTAAAGAAATGATTCCAGAAATGCCTGAGAATAATTTAACCTCAAACATTCTAAATGATCAATCAAATGATTTTTTATTTGAAAAAAAAACTTCTATCAATAGAATTGATAATCAAATATCACCTAAATTAAATGATAGGTTTGCTAAAATATTTAAAGTTGATGTAAATGATCGCTCAGCATTTATTCAAAAATTATTTGATGAAAAATCAGATGAGTATGAAAAAGTAATGAAAAAAATATCTAGTATCCAAGATTGGAAATCAATTCATGAATTTATACAAAATGGGGTTAAGCCTAATTATAATTCTTGGAAAGACAATTTACTTGTTGAAAAAAGATTTTTTACGATTTTAAAAAAACAATTCAACTAAAACAAATTTTATAAATGCCATTATATATTGTGCCTACACCGATTGGAAACTTAAAAGATATTACATATCGAGCAGTTGAAGTATTAAATAATGCAGATATAATTTTAGCCGAAGACACCAGAACGAGTTCAAAGCTTTTAAATCACTATTTGATTGATGGAAAACTTCAAAGTTTCCACATGCACAATGAACATAAAAAGCTAGTGAGCATTTTAAAACATTTAGAATCAGGAAGTTTAATTGCTATGATTTCAGATGCTGGAACTCCTGGAATTTCAGATCCAGGATTTCTGTTAGTAAGGGAATCAATAGCAAAAGGGATAGATGTTTTTTGCTTGCCAGGAGCTACTGCTTTAATCCCAGCACTTATTCAAAGCGGTTTTCCTTCGGATAGGTTTGTCTTTGAGGGATTCCTTCCAAATAAAAAAGGAAGACTTGCTAGACTAGAAATTTTAGCCAATGAAAAAAGAACAATAGTTTTATATGAATCTCCTCATAGAATTTTAAAAACTCTTAATCAGTTTCTTCTATATTTTAAAGAAGAAAGAAAAATCAGTGTAGTAAGAGAACTTTCCAAAAAGTTTGAAACACAATTTAGAGGTACAATTAGAGAGGCAATAGATTATTTTAGCGAAAACAAACCAAAAGGAGAGTTTGTGATTTCAATTTCCTCAGAATCAGATAAATAATTAATGGAAAAATTATGGAAATTATCAAATAACTCAGATCCCAAAATCATAAACACTTTAGGGCGTGAGCTAAATGTTTCTAATATTATAGCTGAACTTCTAGTTAAAAGAAATATTCACACATTCTTAGAAGCTAAAAAATTTTTTCGCCCAAAGCTAGAAGACTTAATAGATCCATTTTTAATGAAAGGCATGTATGAGGCGACTAATAAGATAAATGAAAGTTTAAAAAACGGTGAAAAAATTATGATTTATGGAGATTATGATGTTGACGGGACTACTTCTGTAGCATTACTTTACTCCTACTTAACAAAACAAAATTCTAACGCAATATACTACATACCAGACAGGTACAAAGAAGGTTATGGGCTATCTATTGCAGGGATTGAAAAGGCTAAAGAAGAAAAAGTTTCTTTAATTATAATTATTGATTGTGGAATCAAAGCTATTGATCAAATTGAATTAGCCAATTCATATCAAATAGATACAATTATTTGTGATCACCATAAGCCAGGAAAAATTTTACCAAAGGCAAAAGCAATATTAAATCCTAAACAGATTGATTGCAACTATCCCTATAAGGAATTATGTGGTTGCGGAATAGGGTTTAAATTAATTCAGGCAATTGAGCTACAAAAAAATCAAAAACTAGACTCTATATTAGAATATTTGGATTTAGTTGCAATAGCAATTTGTGCAGATATAGTTCCTATAACAGGAGAAAATAGGCTACTTACTTTTTTAGGGTTACAATTAATAAATAAAAATTTAAGACCTGGATTTTCCCGGTTCTTAAAAAACAAAAAAAAGAATATTAATGTATCAGATTTAATTTTCACTATCGCACCCAGAATCAATGCTGCAGGTAGAATGAATCACGGAAAACATGCAGTTGAATTACTAATATGTAAAGAGGAGAATGATATATCTTCAAAAGCACGAGCAATTGAACTATTAAATACGGAAAGAAAACTACTTGATGAAAAAATAACTAAAGAAGCAATAGAGCAAGTTGAGACCTTGTCAGAATTAAATAATTCAACAACTGTAGTTTTTAGACCAGACTGGCATAAGGGAGTAATTGGAATTGTAGCTTCAAGACTAATAGATCATTATTATAGACCCACTGTTGTCTTAACAAAATCAGGTGACGTCTATGCTGGTTCAGTAAGATCAGTGAGAGGTTTTGATGTTTATGAAGCGTTATTAGCGTGTTCTGACTCTATGATTCAATTTGGTGGACATAAATATGCAGCTGGTCTCACTCTTAGTCCATCTAAATACTCTGATTTCAAAATAGCTTTTGAAAGAGAAGTTTCAGACAGAATAGGGCCTGATCAAACTACTCCAAGTGTAATTTATGACATTGAAACCACTCTAGATAATTTTGATTTCTCTCTCTATAGAATCATTAATCAAATGGGACCATTTGGCCCTTTAAACAGACAACCTCTTTTTTATATAAAGAACTGTATTGATAATGGCTTTACAAAATTAGTTGGAGCTGAAAAAAATCACCTAAGTATAGGTATCAAAGATGAAACAGAAACTAATTTTTATGGAATTGGTTTTGAAATGGAAAAATATATTTCTAAAATTAAAATGAAGAATAAATTTTCAATCCTTGCACATCTTCAAAACAATGAATTTAGAGGAAATTCAAAGCTTCAATTATTAGTTAAAGATATTTATTTTGAATAATTCTCCACTATTATAAATCCTTATAAAGCTTAATTAATTGATTTGTAGATTTATCGTGGGTGTTATTTGTATTAGACTCAAAGTCTTCTAAAACTTTGTCAGCAAGTTTTTTACCTAGTTCAACACCCCATTGATCATAACTGTATATGTTCCATAAAACTCCTAGTGTAAATATTTTATGCTCATATATTGCTATTAGAGCTCCAAGATTATATGGATTTAGCTTTTCAATTAATATAGTATTACTAGGCTTATTTCCCTCAAAAGTTTTAAATGGAATTAGTTCATCAATCACATTTTCTTTATTTAAATCATTTTTACTTTTTCCAACCATTAAAGCTTCAGTTTGCGCAAAAAAGTTTGAAATTAATTTATCTTGATGATCAGTCTCACCATATAATGAGGTTTTAAAACCTATGAAATCAGCAGGAATAAGCTTAGTGCCTTGATGAATTAATTGGAAAAATGCATGTTGAGCATTAGTTCCAGTTGCTCCCCATATTAATGTACCGGTCTGATAAGTTATTAGATCTCCATTTCTATCAATGGACTTACCGTTACTTTCCATAGATGCTTGTTGAAGATAGGAAGGAAAGCTTTTCAAATATTCAGAATAAGGAATTATGGCCTCGCTTTCAGATTTATAAAAATTATTATACCAAATACTTATAAAGCTTAAAATAATAGGAATATTGTCCTCAATTGGTGCGTTTTTAAAATGCAAATCCATACTACCCGCTCCCTTAAGTAGTGCTTCAAAATTCTCATAACCAATAGACAGGCTAATTGAAAGTCCGACTGCGCTCCACAAAGAAAATCTTCCACCTACCCAATCTTTTATGGGAAAAACATTTTGTTGATCAATACCAAATTCTGATACTTCATCGAGATTAGTCGAAATAGCTATAAAATGTTTAGAAATTGAGCCTTGAGAAGTAGATTCTAAAAACCATTTTTTTACTGTATTAGCATTTGAAATAGTTTCCTGAGTTTTGAAAGTTTTTGAAACTATAACAAATAGCGTACTTTCAATAGGACATTTTTTTAAAACCTCTCTAACATGATCTCCCTCTATGTTTGAAATAAAGTAGGTATTAATATGATTTTTATAAAAACTAAGCGCTTCGACAACCATTGAAGGTCCAAGATCTGATCCTCCAATTCCAATGTTAACTACATGAGTTATAGGTTTTCCTGAAAAGCCCTTCCATTCACCACTAATAATTTTGTCTGAAAACTCTTTCATTTTATCCCTAACAACGCGAATGTCATGCATTATGTCCTTTCCGTCAAGTATAAAGGGTTCATTAGAAAAACTTCTTAATGCTGTATGTAAAACGGCTCTTTTCTCAGTTTTATTAATTTTTTCACCGCTAAAGTATGCTTTGATTTCTTCAGATAGATTAGCTTCAATAGCTAAATCTTTTAAAAGCATTAGACTTTTTTGATCAATTTTATTTTTCGAATAATCTATAAAAAAGTCTTCCCAAGAGCAACTCATTTCTTTGGCTCGAAGAATGTTTTTTTTAAAGTATTCATCAATACGAATATTTTTAGTGACTTTAAAATGTTCCTCCAGTTTTTTCCAGGCCTTTAACTTCAATGGATTTTTATTCGCTAACTTCATTGTTTTGAATTTCTTCGTTTTGATTGACTAAGTTTTTTAAAAATTCTGGCTCAAAAGGAACACAATCTAGATCAGTTTTAATAGGCCCCATGAGTGAGAAGTATTCTACTTTTAATTTTTTAGAAATAGGTTTAGCTTGAGGCAGTTTTTGTCTAAAAGGATCAACCTGCTTTCCTTTTTTCCAAAATCTATAACAAACGTGTGGCCCTGATGTATTTCCAGTCATTCCAACCCATCCTATTATATCACCTTGTTTTACGCTTTGCCCTTTTCGAACCTTTTTTTTCTTCATGTGTAAATATTGAGTAGTATATGTGTTATTGTGTTTTAAAGTAATATAATTACCATTACCTCTTGTATAGGATGCTTTAATTACTCTCCCAGATGCTGTTGCCATTATCGGAGTACCGACACCTGCTGCAAAATCAGTTCCTTTATGAGGTCGAATTCTATTTCCATAATATGCAATTCTTCTTTTAAGATTGTACCTAGAGGAAATTCTACTGAACTTAACTGGCGATTTTAAAAAGGCTCGTCTTAAGTTTTTGGCATTCTCATCAAAATAATCTATTATTCCTTTTTCACTATCTGATTCAAATTCAAAAGCATATAAACCTTTCCCTTTATGTACAAAATAAGCTGCTTTTATCTGACTTACTCCTAATGAAATTGAATCATCAACAAATCGTTCTGTATAAATCACTTTGAACTTATCCCCCTTTTGTAATCGAAAAAAATCAATAGTCCACGCATAAATATCGGACAAAAAATAGGTTAACTGATCATTAAGTCCGCTTTCTAACATTGTCTCATAAAGAGAGCTATTAATTACTCCGGAGCCTTGAAGAGTTACTATTTTTATGGGCTTTTTTATTGTTTCTCCGAAAATACTATCTCGTAATTGAATCTTCCAATATGATGCTACATCAGGCTCATATATAATAGCAATTGGAGACAATATGCTGTCCTTTGTGAAAAGTAACTTATATGGCTTTCCAATAACAAGTTTACGAGTATTTACTTGTTTTTTCGTTTTTTCTAATATTTTATAAACATCAGGATAATCAATGGAATTATTTTCTAAAATACTCCCAAATGTATCCCCTCTCTTTATTTTTTTCCCCACAACCTTAAATTTATTAAGATCATATCCAAAGCGAATATTTGAAGAGTATTTAATTTGAGTCAAATTTTGAACAAGAACTTTGTTTTTATTTGATTCACATCCTTGAGATAAAAGACTAATCGCTAAAGCAATAACAAATTTATTGAATTTCAAAAAGGTATTTTTATTAAAGGTCTTAAAAATGGAATAAAAAAGAAGAGTGTTAAACTTAAAGTTATCAAATTTTTGTCAATCAACTCTAATTTTAAATGGATGTTTAATATTTTTAAAGTTTTCCAAATCACATTTGATAGAACCAATCGCTATATCAGCCTGAACACGAATAGGTATTTTATTCAAGTCATTAGAAACCCATAATATTATGCTTTCCTTTTCTTTAAAGACCCTTCCTATTTGGACAACAGGAATAAACTTAAGACATTCAATTTCACCAAACTTAGTTTTAATATTTTCAATTCCTAAATATTTTAGCTTGAATTCAAAAGGCTCGTCATCAAAAAAAATATTGACTTTGAAGCTTTCGTTGGGGATAAGTTTTTCTGAAGGGATATGGTTTCTCAGATAATAGAAAGTTGAGACTACATCCTGAGTATTTAACTTTATATCATGTTTTGATTGCTTTTTGTTTTTTATATCATCAACATAAGCAAAACCATTTTTTTGATCAAAATCAATTACCTTATTCTTTGTGTAACCGCCTTCATCTATATTTCTAATAAAACGCAAGGGCTGAGTTTTTTCTTCATTGAAATAACTTTCATAATGATCTTCAACGCGGAAAAATAAACGAGCTAAACCTGAAGTTCTTCCATATCCCTTAGCATGAATTACAGGCTCTCCATTTATAGTATCACTACTAAGTGTTAATGAGGCATGACTCGCGCTAAACAAACCATAATGCAGCCTAAACTGAAGCCATTCACCATTTTTAAAAGCAGAACTATTCGATACTTTTTCTTCTTTTTGATTGATTTGACCCTTAATTTTAAGAGGGGCTATTATCAAACCAAAAAACATGATAAGTAAATATGTTTTTCTTAAAATCAAATAAATACTTTTTTAAACAAGTGTAAAAATAAACACATAATATTAAATTATATTATTTATTATTAACAGAATGTAAATTTTCATAAATATCTTTTGCTCTTGAAAGTCCTATTACCTTATTAAGTTCATCTTTTGAAGCCTTTTTTATATTCTTGAAGGACTTAAAAGTTTTAATAAGCTTTATTTGAGTTTTAGGTCCAACACCTTTAATATTGTCTAAAGATGTGCTTAGAGCTTTTTTACTTCTTTTATTCCTATGAAGCTTTATTCCAAATCTATGGGCTTCATTTCTTAACTGTTGAATAATCCTTAAAGTCTCTGATTTTTTATCCATATAAAGAGGCACTGGATCATCAGGGTAGAAAATTTCTTCTAATCTTTTAGCAATACCAATAACAGCTACTTTTCCTCTTAAGTTTAATTTATCAAGACTTTTTATTGCTGATGATAGTTGGCCTTTTCCTCCGTCTACAATTATTAATTGTGGTAAAGATGTTTTTTCTTTTTTTAGACGATCATACCTCCTAAATACTACTTCTTCCATGGAAGCAAAATCATCAGGTCCAGATACAGTTTTAATATTATAATGTCTATAATCTTTTTTTGAAGGTTTGCAATTTTTAAACACCACACAAGAAGCAACTGGATTAGTCCCTTGTAAGTTAGAATTATCAAAACATTCTATATGAACTGGACTTTCTTTTAATCTTAAATCTGATTTCATTTGTGAAAGTATTCTATTAGCATGTCTTTCAGGATCTAAGATTTTAATTTGTTTAAACCTTTCCATTCGGAATGATTTGGCATTTTTAAGAGACAGCTCTAGAAGCTTTTTTTTATCTCCTACTTTCGGTATAATACATTTTATTTTAGAACCCAAATTAAGATCAAACGGCAAAATTACTTCAATAGAATTTGACTTAAATCTTTGGCGTAATTCTATTAATGAAATTCTTAATATTTCATTATCAGACTCATTTAAGCTTTTTTTAATTTCAATTGTATAAGAGCTAATTATGGCCCCAAATGATATTTGCATAAAGTTAACATAAGCAAAACTATCATCAGAGTATATAGAGAAAACATCAACTTCTGATATGTTCGGATTTACAATTGTTGATTTAACTTGATAGTTATATAAAATTTCAAGTTTTTCTTTAATTTTTTGAGCCTTTTCAAATTTAGTTAAAACTGAAAGGCTATCCATTTCATTTTTAAAACGATCAATAGATGCTTTAAAGTTTCCTTTAATCATTAATTTTATATCGAATAATTTTTTTTCAATTTCACTGGAACTAATTTCTTCATTTTCCTTTTTTAATAAATGAATCAGTTCATGGTTTAAAAAAGGGTACACATCCTTAATTAGTTTTATTAAAAACTTCACACTTCTAACATTTGTAAATGGACCAAAATACTGTCCTTTATTTTTTTCAACTCTTCTAGTATAAAATATTTTTGGACTTGGATTTCTTTGAACACATATCCAGGGGTATGTTTTATCATCTTTTAAAAGAACATTGTATTTAGGCTTAAACTTTTTAATTAAATTATTCTCCAACAATAATGCATCCATCTCTGTCTCAACAACAATATTTTCAACTTTTATAATTTGCTTTACAAGGAGTTTTGTCCTGAAATGTGTATGGTTTTTCTTAAAATAAGACCCTACTCTTTTTTTTAAGTTTATCGCTTTTCCAATATAAATCACCTGACTTTCGTTGTTAAAGAACTTATAAATCCCTGGACTTTCCGGTAAAGTTTTTACTTGCAACTCTAGATTAGTAATCTTCATTTCACTAAATTAATTCTTTTCTTTTTTAAAGTTATTATTTGTAACTCAATAAACCCTTAAATTTATACTGTTTACTTATTATGAAAAAAAAAAAACAATTAAGATTTCTATACCAAAATAAAAGAGAAAATTTTTCTAACAATGAAATACAAGACCTAAGTGTTTTAATATCTAATAAATGTCTGGAAATCCCAATTTGGCATTTGGAAAATTTTCATATTTTCTTGAGTATATTAATTAAAAAAGAAATAGACACATCCCCGCTACTTTCAGTTATAATGGCAAAAGATAAGCAAGTAGTTGTTCCAAAAATCATGGTATCAAAAAAGCTAGAACACGTATTATTGACTGATCAAACAATTTTAAAAAACAACTCATTAGGGATTCCAGAACCCCAAAATGGAATTATTATTTCTCCAAGAATAATTGATGTAGTTTTTATTCCACTTTATGTTTTTGACCTGAAAGGAAACAGGGTGGGATATGGAGGAGGCTATTATGATAGATTTTTAAAAAAATGCAAAAAAGACACAGTCAAAGTTGGGTTATCTCTATTTGAGCCAGTAAAAAAAATAAAAGATATTTCAGATTTTGATGTGAAATTAGATTATGCAGTTACGCCAGAATCTATTTTTTCATTTTGATTAAAAACAGTTTTATTAAAAAAGATTAAAATCGTAACTCCGATTGAAATAGAAGTATCAGCAATGTTAAAAATATATTGAAAAAATAAGTAATCTTCTCCACCAATAAAAGGAATCCATCTTGGCCACGTCCATTCTACTAATGGAAATTGAATCATATCTACAACATTACCAAAAAATATTGGGGCATAACCTTGATCTGGAAGAAAAGACGCAATTTGCCCATAACTATTGCTAAAGATTAAACCATAAAAAACAGAATCAATAATATTTCCTAGAGCTCCTGCAAAAATTAAACATAACGACCATTTTAAGTATATAGAGCTTTTATTTTTATAAAGACTTTGAAGCCAATATCCAATCCCACCAATTGCTATTAATCTAAAAAATGTAAGTAGTAGTTTGGATATGTTTTCTGGTAAAAAAGGAATAATGTCATTAAGTTTTGTTCCCATTGCCATTCCTTTATTTTCAACAAAAAGTATTTTAAAAAATCCCCAATCAACAATAGATTCATTACTATAAACTGTAATCGGATAATTAAGCTTGATATAGAATTTTGAAAATTGATCTAAAGCTAGAATTATTATAATTATTATAATTCCATGATAAATCGTATTATTTTTTATGAATTTTTTTTTCATTTCAATTTCAAAAGTATACATTTAAAATGTAATACAGTCAATTATTCCGGACACCGTAGCTACCTCTAAAAGATTATTCGATTCAAAATTATCACAATTTAATTGTTTTTTTAAATTTGTTAAAATTTTAACGTTGGGATTGCTAAAAAATATATTAGCAGAAATTGTTTTTAATATTCCCGGACTATTCCAATCATTAAGATATATTTCACCACTATTTTGAGAAATATTTATTCTTGACACATTTCCATTAATTTTTGTAATAGCATCTTTAATATTTAATTTAAGATTTATATGTTCTGGGACCGATATATTTAAACTTGTGGAATGATTTTTATGAATACTTAATTTATCATTAAAGTTTATTGAATTTAAAATTAACTTTTCTTCAATATAAACTCTGTCTTTATTTACTTTTGATGATATAAATGTTGAATTTTTATACTCTCCTCTAGCTGTGTAATTAAGTTCAATAAATTCAGTATCACTATTAGATATGCTTATAGAACTTGTTAATGAAAGGCTTAATTCAACAAGATATATGTTTTTTGAATCAAACTTTTTATGTAATATATTTTGACCATTTATAATAAATGGAAAAAAAAATAGCAGAAAAAATAAAGATTTTATTTTTGCATGTTTTTAGCCTCAATACTCAAAGTTGCATGTGGAACAAGAGATAAGCGTTTTTTATTAATTAGCTTTCCGGTGATACGACAAATTCCATATGTCTTATTATTTATTCTCATTAATGCATTTTTTAAATCTCGAACAAATTTTTCTTGCCTTAAAGCAAGTTGAGCATTTGCCTCTTTAGACATTGTTTCAGAACCTTCTTCAAAAGCCTTAAAAGTTGGAGAGGTATCCTCGGTTCCATTATTTCCATTATTCATATAGGCCCTTTTAAGCAAATCTAAATCTACATTGGCCTTAATTATTTTTTCTTCAATTATTTTTTTAAATTTTCCTAAATCTTTATCGCTATATCGGTTTGTGGTTTGCATTTAATGTATTTTTTTAATCAAAAGAGAAATATTTATTTTATCAAATTCTAACTTTATACCATCTTGAATTGTGTCAACTATATTTATCGATTTTGCAAGAGTTTCATCTTCAATGTACTTTTTGAAAGAATCAATTGCTTTATTTAAAACGGAATCTTTGGTAATAAATATCTCAATCATATCGGTTACTTCTAAACTCTGATCTTTACGATAATTTTGAATTCTATTTATAAATTCTCTTGCAATTCCTTCATTAATTAATTCATCGTTAAGAGATATATCAAGAGCAACTGTGATACCATTACCATTTGCTACCAAACAACCCTCAATATCTTTAGAGCTAATTTCTACGTCACTTTCTACTAATTTAACCTTTTTTTCATTAACCATTAAATGAATTTCTCCGTTTTGCTCTAATTCTATAATTTCTTCTGAATTCATTTGGCTAATTAATGAAGCAATAACCTTTATATCTTTACCAAAACGAGGCCCTAATAATTTAAAATTTGGTTTTATTTGCTTTACCAATATTCCACTGCTATCATCAATAAGCTCGATTTTTTTTACATTAATTTCTGACTTTAATTGATTTTCAATTAAAAAAACATCTTGACGTTCCTTTTCAGAATTAACAGGAATCATTATTCTTTGAAGTGGCTGACGTACTTTTATCTGTTCTTTTTTTCTTAAAGACAAAGCAAGAGATGTGATAACCCTAGCTTTATTGATTCTATCCTGTAGATCTAGATTAATTTTAGACTTATCTGCAGACGGAAAATTAGATAGATGAACAGATGTAGCGTTAAATCCAATTGTCATTTTAGTCAAATCCTGATAAAGATGATCCATATAGAATGGAGCAATGGGGGCTGAAAGCTTTGATATTGTTATTAAACATTCGTAAAGTGTTTGGTAAGCTATGATTTTATCTTCCCCGTATGTTCCTTTCCAAAACCTTCTTCTACTTAGGCGGACATACCAGTTACTTAATTTTTCTTGAACAAAATCTGAAATAGACCTACAAACTCTTGTTGGCTCATATTGTTCGTAATAACTTTCTACTTCTAAAATCAAACTGTTCAATTCAGATAAAATCCAATTGTCAAGTTCATCTCTTTTGTGATCACTAATCATCTCTTTACTTGGAACAAAACCATCAATATTGGCATATAAGCTAAAGAAAGAATAAGTATTATAAAGTGTTCCAAAAAATTTACGTTGAACTTCTAATATGCCCTCCAGATTAAATTTTAGATTATCCCACGGATTTGCATTTGCTATCATGTACCACCTAGTCGCATCTGGGCCATAATCATCCAAAGTTTTAAATGGATCTATACTGTTTCCTAGTCTTTTTGACATTTTTTGACCTTCTTTATCTAAAACTAAACCATTTGAAATAACATTTTTATAAGAAATTTTATTAAAAACAAGAGCTCCAATAGCATGTAATGTATAAAACCAACCTCTTGTTTGATCTACGCCTTCAGCAATAAAATCAGCAGGAAAAGCTATTGCATTATCAATTTTATCTTTATTTTCAAAAGGATAGTGCCACTGAGCATATGGCATTGATCCTGAATCAAACCAAACATCAATTAAATCATTTTCACGAAATAATGGTAGGGTTCCATCTTTGTTTGTCAATACAATTGAATCTACTATATTTTTGTGGAGGTCAATTTTTCTATAATTTTCATTTGACATATCACCTTTAACGAAACTTTTAAAAGGGTTGTCCTTTAGAAACCCGAATGATATAGACTTATCTATTTCATTTATTAGCTCCTCAACAGATCCAATTACTTTTATAACAGATTTATCCTCAGAGCACCATACAGGCAGTGGAATTCCCCAAAAACGAGATCGTGAAAGATTCCAGTCATTAGCACTTGCAAGCCAATTTCCAAAACGCCCTTCACCGGTCGATTTAGGCTTCCAATTTATAGTTTTATTTAGAGCCACCATTTGATCTCTAGCTCCATCTACCTTAATAAACCATGAATCAAGGGGGTAATATAATATAGGCTTATCTGTTCTCCAGCAATTTGGATAGGAGTGTTTATACTTTTCAACCTTGAAAGCAAGATTTTCTTTTTTTAGATGAATTGCTATTTCTACATCCACAGAATATTCAGGAATGTTTTTTTCAGAATAATATTCGTTTTTAACATATTTTCCAGCAAGCGAACCAAGCTCTTTTCTAAATTTTCCTTGTAAATCTACTAAAGGGACAGGATTGTTGTTTTCGTCAAGAACAAGTAGGGCAGGGACCTCAGGAATAGACTCTTTTGCGACCTTTGCATCGTCTGCTCCAAATGTTGGGGCAGTGTGAACAATACCAGTGCCCTCATCTGTGGTAACAAAATCTCCTTCAATTACTCGAAAAGCATTTTCCGGATTATTTAAAGGGAGGGGAGAAGAATCCCAAAGCTTCTCATACTTAACACCTACTAGATCTTTTCCCAGACAACTATTTTCAATCCAATAAGGAATTTTTTTATCTTTTGCGTTGTAATTACTAAGCAAAGAAACCTCATCGACGGCTAAATAGGTATTACCAAATTGTTTTTTTATGAGGAGTCTTGCAATTAAAACCTTGATTGGTAAAAAAGTGTATTGATTAAATGTTTTAATAACAACATATTCGATTTTAGACCCAACTGTTAAAGCTGTATTGGAAGGAAGTGTCCAAGGCGTTGTTGTCCATGCTAGTATATAAAGGCCTTCAGTATCTTTTAAAGTCTTGGGAAGACTTGATTTTATAGTCTTAAACATTGCAGTCACAGAAGTGTCAGTTACATCACGATACGTTCCTGGTTGATTTAATTCATGGGAACTAATACCTGTTCCAGCTTTTGGTGAATATGGCTGAATACTGTAACCTTTATACAACAACCCCTTATCATTAATTTGTTTTATTAACCACCAAACACTTTCCATATATTTTGAGTCAAAAGTCACATATGGATCATCCATATCAACCCAATAACCCATTTTTTCAGTAAGTTTATTCCATAAACTTGTATAGCGCATAACAGCTTTTTTACAGGCATTGTTATAGTCTTCTATACTTATTGTTTTTCCAATTGCATCTTTAGTAATTCCTAATTCTTTTTCTACTCCTAATTCTACAGGAAGACCATGCGTATCCCACCCAGCTTTTCTTTCAACTAAAAAGCCTTTTTGAGTCTTGAATCGACAAAAAATATCTTTGATTGTTCTTGCCATTACATGATGAATGCCGGGAACTCCATTGGCCGAAGGAGGTCCTTCATAAAAAACAAACGGTTTATTCCCCTTTCTGTTTATTACACTTTTATTAAATACAGATTCTTTTTCCCAGAAATCTAAAACTTCTTGAGAAATTGAAGGAAGGTCTAATTTTTTGTATTCTTTGAATGCCATCAAAACTTTATTTTGCTGAAGTAGCGAAAGTAGTCAATTTATAAAATATAAATACTTAAACAAAACATAAAAAGTAACTTAAAAATCCAGACTAACTCCTATCTGTAAGCTTCTTCCTGGCTGAGAAATACCAGATGCAAAGGTTCTGTAGTGAGTATCAAAAATATTATTTATTCCACATTTAAATACAACTTTTTCATTGTATTCGTAATTTGTAGATATTGAAAATGTTTTCCATGCTGGAGCTCCCGCATATTGATCCTCATTTATCAAAGGAGTTTCATCTAAACCATCTTCACCTCCATAACTGTAGTTATTGGGGTTTTTGGCATTGCTAAAATTCCACTCTAGCTGAGCGTCAATTTTAGACCCAGAATAATAAACTCCATATTGTCCAAATAAGGGAGGGATTGAAGGTATGGGACCATTTTTAAAACTTTTATCACCATGAGTATATGTGATATTTGCCCTTGTATAGAATTTATCACTAAATCGAATAAGGCCTTCAAATGAACCACCATAAATATATCTATTTCCGAGATTTTTATTTGCTAAAGTAGGAAGCTCTTCTCCGTCATAAATTATAGTGTTTGGGTCATTTGTACTTTCATCAGAGTAGATTGTATAGTCAGAACGAACAATATGTCTTGAGATTAATGAACCAAAACCTCTTACTGAAAATCGATTAAAACCATTTTCAGATTCAAAAGATAGTCCTACATCTAAATTATATGCATATTCAGGTTTAAGAAATGGATTAGGAACTATGAGTGAACCTCCACTTTCTCTTATTTTTCCAATATCATCAATATTAGGATTTCTAAAGCCGCTTGAGAGCAAAACGTTTAATTGTATCTTCTCTATAGGTGTATATATCATTGCAACGGTACTTGTAAGAGCCCAGTTATTAACTGAAACTTTTGATAATAATGTATTAACTAGAGCCTCTTCATTCCAGGAGCCCCCCAAATCTGTGTAGGTAAGCCTAGACCCTGCATTTAAAGATAAAAAATCATTAAACTCCCAAACAAAATTAAGATATAAGGCAGCGCTATCATAATAACTTCCGTTACTTGGATACCTTGTTGGAATTACAATAGGGCTACTTAGTGATATTATTTCGTTATTTGAAACACTTAAAGATTTTGAAAATGCATCTGAGGATATTATATTATTCAAAATTTCTAAACCATATGAGGAGGTTAAATTCTCAGCAGGTCTTGCACTAAAATCTGCATTAAAACTCATAACTGAAACTTCTTCAAATTGATAACTCCTATTAAAGCTATTAAATTTTCTATCTACTCGAGATTCTTTAATATTTTGATATGCAAGTGTAAGAGAACCTTTTCTTAATAAAGGGCTTCCGTTAAAAAATTCAAACTTGGGTGAAAATAAAAATCTTTTTTGAGGACCATAATACCACTCCGCATATCTCAAATTTTCATTTCTTATTTCATTTAGTTTATCATATCGATTAATATTAGAGGAGTTAGAGAGTTGAACGTTTAGAGATAAATAACTTTGATTATTTAATTTAAAACGAAATTTTTGAAACAAGTCAAACTGCTTGTATCCGGTTTTTTTTTGGATTAACGGATTAGGGTTTAGTGATGGTGTTGCTTTGAAGAATGAATTAGTGTTTTCAGAGAAAAAATTGGTCAATCCCCAATTATTAAATCCGTGTGAGTTTTTTTTACCCATTCTAATATCTCCAAAATTAGAAAAGCTAATACTGGTTATTGCTCCCCATTTTTCAAAACTCCAATTAGAAGTAATATTATTTACGCTTGATAAATTAGCAGAATTAAAATCTGAGTGAAATTCATTTTTGTTTTTTATATCACTATTAATATCTGGAGTTTTTGTGTAATAGTGAATAACTCCACCGAGAGCATCAGAGCCATAACCCACTGAGGAGGGGCCAAAAATTATCTCAACTCTTTCAAGGTTATGTGGGGCTATTGTAATAGCATTTTGTATGTGTCCAGAACGATAAATTGCATTATTCATTCTTACGCCATCAATAACTAATAAAACTCTATTTGCTTCAAAACCTCTTAAAACTGGACTTCCTCCTCCACCTTGAGATTTTTGAACTCGAACACCTGGACTTAGTTCTAAAATATCAGCACTAGTTTGAATTATGCTTTTCTGAATTTTTTCTGAATTAATAATATTTACTTTTTCAGCAATTTTATTTTTTTTAGACATGGACCTTGCGACTGACAAAATAACGCCATCAAGGTTTTGAACTTTTGGGTCTAGTTGAATAATGTAAGACTTTTTAGTGACAGATAATTTTGTAGTTAAATTAAAATACCCATTAATTTGAAAAATTAAAGAATTGGTTAAATTAAATTCATCAACACTTGCTTTTCCATTATAGTCCGTAATGACACTTTTAGTTTTATCAATTGAAAAAATGGCAACATTTTCAATTGATTCTCCTGAATTTGAATCTACAACATGAATAATTTGTGCACTAAGAAATGATCCAAAAGAAAAAAAGAATACTAAGACATTTAATTTTTTTTCACTTAAAAATTTCATGTAGAACAGATAAAGATTTAGGTGTTTTAAAACGTTGTAAATGTAAACTATAATAGCGTATGATTTCATTTAACAAACTATTTCGAATACTATTATTCCACTTTAATAACTTAATTTCATCAAAATTCATGCCTAAAATTTCTTTAAAGCTATTTAAGTTTTTGCCGGAGAGTATATTTTTTGAGTTGTTATTGTTCGTGAAGCAACCAGTTAGCATATCGAAATACTCATAATTATTATTAGATATATTTGGATAAAATCCCATATAACGAGTAAGCTCGATTAGAAATTTAATATGAAAATTGGCATTAGAATTATTACTATCTAACCAGAGAGTCATTGTTTCAAGAAAATCATACAGACTTTCGTTTTCACCACCCTCTTCTTGAAGAACACTTTTTAATACATCAGAAAGAAAAAGAGTAATAGTTGTTTTTGATATTGAATTATGAATAGAGCCTAGATGCTTGTTTATGCTAACTTCTTTTATGTAATTCAATCCTTCTTTTCTTCTATGGTCTGATATAATATTAATTAAATTAAAAGGTTGGAAAAGAGCTTTTTTAATTCCTGTTTTTTTTGATTTTAAAACTCCATTTAGCATATAACTTTTGAGCCCATCTTTCTTAGTGTAACAATTAGCAATTAGACTAGAATCACCATATTTTAAAGTCCATATAACTATAGCGGGAGTTTTGATCAAAATAAAAAAATTACACTACGCCTTGAGCTAACATAGCGTCTGCAACTTTCACAAAACCTGCAATATTAGCCCCTTTAACATAGTCTATTTTACCATTCTCTAGCCCATATTCAAGGCATGAGTTGTGAATATCTTCCATTATATTTTTTAGTTTAGAGTCTACTTCTTCTCTAGACCAATTATAACGCAGCGAATTTTGAGCCATTTCGAGTCCTGAAACAGCAACTCCTCCTGCATTTGAGGCTTTACCAGGAGCAAATAAAACATTGGCTTCTTTAAAAAAATGAATTGCCTTGGGAGTAGTTGGCATATTAGCACCCTCACAAACACACATACAATTATTTTCTTTTAATAATTCAGCATCTTTTATATCTAATTCATTTTGAGTTGCACAAGGAAGGGCAATGGAACATTTAACTCCCCATGGTTTTTGTTTTGAATGAAAACTAGCTTTGGGATATTTATTTAAATATTCACTTATCCTTTCTCGCTTTGTGTTTTTAATGTACATGATATGGGCTAATTTTTCTGAATCAAGACCATCCTTATCATAAATATAGCCTGATGAATCAGAAAGAGTATGCACCTTTGCGCCTAAATGAATGCATTTTTCTGCTGCAAATTGTGCAACATTTCCAGAGCCTGAAATCACAACTGATTTTCCTTCAATAGATTCATTAATGTGACTCAGCATTTGAGAGGTAAAATAAACAACACCATATCCAGTAGCTTCAGGACGTATAAGGGATCCACCCCATGAGACACCTTTTCCAGTTAAAACTCCCGAAAACTCATTTTTTAAACGCTTATATTGCCCAAAAAGATAACCTACTTCGCGACCTCCAACACCAATATCGCCAGCTGGAACATCATTATTAGGTCCGATGTGTCTAAATAACTCAGACATAAAGCTTTGACAAAACCTCATGACCTCAGTATCTGATTTTCCTTTTGGGTTGAAATCTGCTCCTCCTTTTCCTCCTCCCATCGGTAAAGTAGTAAGACTGTTTTTGAAAATTTGCTCAAAAGCTAAAAACTTTAAGATACTTAGGTTTACGCTTGGATGAAACCGCAAACCTCCTTTGTAGGGACCAATGGCTGAATTCATTTGAACACGGTAACCTCTATTGACCTGTATTTGTTCATTGTCATCAATCCAGGCCACTCTAAAAGAAACTACTCTTTCAGGCTCAGCCATTCTTAATAATACATTTTGTCCGTAGTAAATATCTTTTGTGATTATATAAGGAATAACAGTTTCAGCAACTTCTGTTACTGCTTGCATAAATTCAGGTTCGTTTTTATTCCTTTCATTCACCTCATTTAGAAACTGTTTAATAATTTTTTCCATAACTCAAATTTGACTATTAAATTTATATTTTTCTATTAATTCGAAACATGTTTTTCATCTTTATTTAAAAAGTGTTGATATTATTTCTTCAATTTTTTCCATATAAATGATCTTAATCTTAATTTCGTTTAGATCAATTTTATTGAATTTAGATATTAAAATAGACTTGAAACCTAATTTTGCAGCTTCTTTTATTCTCAAATTTATTTTAGATACTGGCCTAAGTTCACCTGAAAGGCCTATTTCTGCAGCAAAACACATATTTTTATTAATAGTTATGTCATAGTAGCTAGATAGAATAGAAATTACAACGGCTAAATCTAGCGCCGGATCATCCACGGAAATCCCCCCTGTAAAATTTATAAATACATCTTTTGTTCCTAAGGTAAATCCCGCTCTTTTTTCTAAAACTGCTAAAAGCATATTTAAGCGTTTTGCATTAAACCCAGTGCTACTTCTTTGTGGAGTACCATATACAGCCGAGCTAACTAGAGCTTGAATTTCAAGTAAAAGCGGTCTTATTCCTTCAACTGTGACGCCAATAGCTTGGCCGCTCAAGGCGGTTTCGTTTAGATTAATTAAAAGTTGACTTGGATTAGAAATAGGAATTATTCCTTTTGAAACCATTTCATAAATACCTATTTCATCAGTCGCTCCAAATCTATTTTTTTGAGACCTTAATATTCTGTAAACATGGTTTCTGTCTCCTTCAAAATTCAAGACGGTATCCACCATGTGTTCTAATATTTTAGGTCCAGCAATTTGACCATCTTTAGTTATGTGACCAACTAATATAACAGGGATTCCACTATCTTTTGCAAACTCTATAAGTTCAGCAGTTGTTTGCTTTATCTGAGAAACACTACCTGCAGCGCTATCAATAAGGTCACTTTGAAGCGTTTGAATGGAATCAATAATTACTAATTCAGGATTTAAATCATCTATTTCATGGAAAACATTTTTAATTTTAGTTTCACTTAAAATATAGCTTTTATCATTGCTGAGATTCATTCTGGTCGCTCTTAGCTTTATTTGCTTTTGACTCTCTTCTCCAGAGATATAAAGTGTTTTGAAATTTAAGGTTATAGCTATTTGAAGAAGAAGTGTTGATTTCCCTACACCTGGCTCTCCCCCTAGTAATATTAAAGAGCCAGGAACTATACCTCCTCCTAAAACTCGATTAAGCTCCCTGTCAGATGTTAAGATTCTTGATTCATTATCTACATTAATTTTCTCTAATTGAATAGATTTATTTGTTTTTGAATTACTTGAATTTCGATTCCAATTCTTTTCTTTTTTCTTTTCAATTACTTCTTCAAACAAGGTATTCCACTCTTTACAAGAATTACACTGGCCTTGCCATTTTGAATGCTGAGCTCCACATGTTTTACAAATAAAAGAAGTTTTATTAGCCATATTATTTAAAGATAATGTTTTCGATTAATCAAAGGAAGAGTAATAAATGCAAATGCACCACTTATCAAAATCAAAACAGTTTGAGAACTCCACATTATCCAACCAAATGCTAAACCAACCTCTTTGTTAATCCCAAATGAAGCTAAAACTAAAGCTACGCTTAGAGGATATATTCCGATTCCACTGTTTGTAGTTGCAATTGATAAACCACCAGCTACAAAAGCAGGAATTATCATTTTAAAAGTAAGAAGATGAGTGCCAGGTATAGTCCATTTAACAACATAAAACATCAATAAATACATTGCCCAAATAAAAACTGTATGAAAAATAAAAGGTAATTTTTTGTCCATTTTTCTTATTGAATTTAATCCTTCCCAAAAACCATTAATAAAAAAATTTATTTTAATAAAAAATTTATTTTTTGATCTTTTTAATGTTAAAATTAACAGTAAAACTGAGCCAACAAACAAGGCGATAAACAAGGCTAATTGTAAAAAATCGATATCTTTTTTTATAATAAACCTCCATATTGCTTCATACTGAAGAATTAAGGCAATTAAAATTAATAAAAGTAGTATTACCATATCGACAACTCTTTCAATTACAACTGACCCAAAAGCCTTTTCGAAAGGAATTTTTTCATAATTTGATAAAAAACTAGCTCTAATGACCTCTCCAGACCTTGGGACACCTAAATTTGCTAAATAAGCAATAAAAACACATAAAACGGTATTTATTAATCTGGGATTATAGCCCATAGGTGAGAGTAAGAATCTCCAACGATAAGCCCTTGACAAATGGCTTAAAATAGCAAAAAACAAACCAAGCACAACAAACCTTAGATCAGCATTTTTAATTGATTGAATTATCATCTCTCTATCTCTATCAGTTGTTATACTGATTGACAGATAGATAAAAAATGCACCTAAAAGAAGAGGTAATACAACTTTTAAGAATGATTTAAAATTCATAAAGCGGTAAGTTATCTATAAGTCTTATTTTTCCAAGTTTAACTGCAATAAATGCTCTGACTTTATTTTCAGATTTATTTTCAGCATTTAATAGGTTTTTTTCATATCGAATATCAAAATAGTCTAATTTAAAATCATGATTGTTTGAAAATGAATTTTTTATTTTTTTTATTATGAATTTTGAACTTTCAACACCCCAAAGAGATTTAGCTATTTTTAATTGTTCGAATATAAATGAAGCTTTTTTTGTTTCATTTTTGGTTAAAAAGCTATTCCTAGAACTTAAAGCAAGTCCATTATTGTTTCTACAAGTTGAACAACCTACAATAGTTGAAGAGAGATTTTTTTGACCTACTAGTGATCTTATAATTTGTAACTGTTGAAAGTCTTTTTCTCCAAAATAGGCGTTTGTGGGTAAAAAAATAGTTAATAATTTTTCTACCACAGTCGCTACTCCTTGAAAATGTCCAACTCTAATTTTTCCTTCCATAACATTTTCAATACTCCCAAAACTATATGACGATGATTTAATAGACTTAGAATATAAGTCACTAGATTCTGGCGCATAAACTATAATTTTTTGAGATATATTTCTAATCATTTTAATATCACTGTCTAGAGTTTTAGGGTATTTTTTTAAATCATCAGAATGCTCAAATTGAGTTGGGTTTATAAAAATGGTAACAATTACTTGATCGTTTTCAGCTAACGCCCTTTCTATTAAAGAAGTATGACCCTGGTGTAAAGCTCCCATCGTGGGGACTAGTCCAAGGGTTGAATTTTGATCGATAAAAGCATTCAATGTTGAATACTGACGAAAAACATTCATTTTAGGAAAATAATAACGTCGCAAAATAGTAATATTTTCATTCATTCATTAGATTTTTTGTAATTTCGCAAGACTTATAAATCATCGGCCTATACTTTTTTTATGAAAGACAAGCGCGTACTTATTATTTCACCTGAAGTTGTTCCTTATTTACCTCAATCAGAGCAAGCAATAAATTCATTCAAAATCCCAAAGAGTATAAATGACAGTGGAGGACAGGTTAGAATTTTTATGCCTCGATACGGGCTTATAAATGAGAGACGTCATCAACTTCACGAAGTCATAAGATTGTCAGGAATGAATTTAGTTATAAACGACATGGACACTCCTTTAATAATAAAAGTTGCCTCTATTCCTAAAGAACGTATGCAGGTATACTTTATAGATAATGAAGATTATTTTAAAAGAAGAGCTGCTTTAAGAGACGCCAAAGGAAAATTATTCTCAGATAATGATGAAAGAATGATATTTTTCACCAAAGGTGTTCTTGAGACAGTCAAAAAGTTAAATTGGTCTCCAGATATTATTCATTTACAAGGATGGTTCACGTCACTATTTCCCTTGTATCTAAAAACTTATTTTAAGGATGATGCAATTTTTTCAGAAAGTAAGATAGTAAGTTCTATTTACCCAAAAGACTTCGATGGAGCTATATCAAAAAAGTTTAAACAAAAAGTAGAATTTGATGGTATTCCAGAAAATGAAATTTCTGAATTGTCAAAATCTACTTACACAAACTTAACAAAGCTATCTATAACTCACTCAGATGGTTTTGTGTTGCATGGTGATTCAATTGAAACAGAAATAATCGATGAGATTAAAAACAGTAAAAAACCATATTTAACTCAAATAGACGGTGAAGAAGAAAAATCATATGTAGATTTTTACACAAAAAACCTTAGTTAATTTAAAAATGCCTATAAAACCTTTTAGTTTAATTTTATTGTTAGTTTCATGTCTTTTTATGTCATGTGATCCAGAGTACCATAGTATAGGAACGAACCTTCTGATTGATCAAGTTTTCGAAACAGATATTTATAAGGCTCCCGTATTTACGTACCAGCAAAAGCTAAAAAAAATTCAAACAGATGGTTTGCCCCTTGGACAAATAGGAAAGATAAACCATACTTTTTATGGAGAATCAAAAGGAAGTATAACATCGCAACTGGTTATAAGCAATGATCCTTTTTTTGGAATTTACAGTCAGGATGTTGAAACCTCAGAGACCAGTGATTTGACTATAATACCTGAAAATGAAACCGTTACTTCGGTTTATTTAGAAATCCCATTTTACAGTAATCAGAATGATAAAGATAATGATGGTGTGATTGATAAATTAGATTTAGACCCACTAGACTCATCAAGTGATACTGATGGTGATGGATTGACTGATTTGTCAGAGAGCGCTGTTGGAACAAATCCTTTAAGTAGTGATAGTGATAATGACGGTATTTTAGATAATGAAGACACTGACAGTTCTAGTTATGATGCAGAAAATAGAATATATGATATTGACTCTGTTTATGGTAATTCAAATGCAAGGTTTACAATGAAAGTAAATGAGTTAACTTATTATCTTTCATCATTAGATCCTAATAATAACTTTGAGTCAATTCAACAGTTTTATTCAGACACAAACTATTATGATCAGGGGTTTTATTCTACAGAATTATTTAATGAAGAAATCGGGCTAAACTTTGAAGAGTTAAGGTTTAATTATATCGAAGATGATCCTTTAACAGAAGAGGTTGAGGACTCAACGACTGTTCAATATCGATTTTCTCCAAGAATTAGAGTAGAATTAGAACCTTCTTTTTTTCAAAAAAACATTATTAATGCTGAAGGAAGTTCCAAATTAAAAAACTTGGATAATTTTCAAAACCATATTAAAGGAATTATAATTAGTGCTGAAAACTTCACAGACGACTTGTATTTACTTTTAAATTTTAACGCTGCTGGTATTAAAATAAATTATGATTATGATTATTATGAAGGTTATGAAACATCAGATGCAGCAGATGATGAAATATTAAAAAAATCAACTAGTTATGACATAGCTCTAGGAGGAATTATTATAAACTCATTGGAGAAATCTGGATACGATCCAATAATATCAGATGCTATATTTCAAAGTAATTCAGGAACTCCTCAAGATAATTTAATTATTCAAGGAGGACAGTTTTATTCTAAAATAGATTTATTTGACTCATCAAACCTGAATGATAATGACGAACTACTCCAATTAAGAAATAAAAACTGGTTAATCAATGAAGCTAGTCTTGTTTTTTATGTTGACCCAAATCAACCCTTGCAAGTCAATGAAAATATATATCCTGAGAGATTATATCTATACAATTTAGATTCAGGACTACCCATTAACGATTTTCTTATTGACAATACCATAAACACATTATCAACCAATGCAGGGAAAAAAGTTTTTGGAGGCATGTTAGAGTATGACTCTGAAAATAAACCTTGGCGTTATAAATTTAGAATCACTGATCATATTAATAAAATCATTAGGAAGGACTCTGTAAACTCTTCATTAGCGCTTATATCTGGAGCTAATATTTCAGCCCTAGCTATTAAAAAGGCGGTTAATTCTAAAGATCAGCAAATTAAACTTCCAGCAACAGGAATTTTAAATCCTTTTGGAATTAAATTAATTGGGTCTCACCCAGAAGAAGCCTTAAAAGAAAAAAAGGTTGAATTAGAAATTTACTATACTAAGTATTAGCTTAAAGTATCACAAGTAAATTGTAGATAATCAATAACAAAACAATACCAATTAATCCTTGAATTAAAGTTGCAATCGTATGAGTTTTATATGCGGTTTTAACGTCTAAACCGCCCATTTGAGAGACTATCCAGAAGTACGAGTCATTAGCGTGTGATATTGTCATTGAACCAACACCAATTGCTAGAATTGCACCAACTTTACCGATTTCGTTTTCCAAACCAAAAACTGCAAGCATAGGTGCTATAATTGAAGCGGTAGTTATGATTGCTACAGTAGAAGACCCTTGAGCTGTTTTTAGAGTAGCTGCAATTAAAAAAGGAATTATAATTCCTAAAGAGGAAATGGAATTCATTTCTTTAAACCAGGAGACAACGTCTATGTTTTGAATTACACTACCTAATGCCCCTCCCATCCCAGTTATAGCAATGATAGGAATGGCTTGTTTAATTGAAGTAGTTAATAAATATTTAAGATTTGTTTTTTTTGAAATATATAATGAAATAACGACTCCAATAAAGAGAGCGAATATTGGAGAGCTCAAAAAACTAAACTTTGTGTTAATCAATGGTCTTAATGACATTAATAAAATTGGAACCCAAATAGGAGAACTTGCCAATTTAAAACTCAAAAAACTTTCTGATTGTGATTGACTTAATAGTGATTGTATATTTTCTTTAGAAAGAACATTACTTTTTTCAATAAAATTTTCAGAATAAAAAGCACCAACAAGCGCAAGAATTAAAGCTAAAATTCCTCCGCAAATAAAAAGTAAAAAAATATTTTCTAAATCTAAAGTAGCAGCAGCAGCTAAGGGGCCAGGGGTGGGGGGGACAAGAACATGTGGTGCAAATAGCCCAGTTGAAAGAGCAACAGTTAATGTAGTTTTAGAACTTTTACTTAATTCAGATAGTTTTTTGTTTAATGTTGAAAGAATAACAAAAGCAGCATCACAAAAGACTGGAATAGAAACAATAAAACCAGTTAAACTGACTACATATGTCAATGGAAGTTTTGAAAATTTTTTCAATATTCCTAATGAAATTACTGATGTGGCTCCACTTTTTTCAAGCGAAGTTCCTATTAGTGTTCCAAACAATATGAGTAGCCCTATTTTTTTTGAAGTTAAAGCAAATCCCTCAAAAATTTCAAACGTGATATTAATAAGTTTAATTTCCAGACAAACTCCTAAAAATAAAGATCCAATTAAAAGTACCAGTACAGGGTGCAATTTTAGAAAAGAAGTTCCAAGGATTATCCACGCAACAGTAAGCGTAATAAATAAAATTTCTATGTGCATTTTTGTTGACTTATATAATGTTTAATGGCTTTTTCAGTACTTTTTTTAATTAAATCATAAGCATTATCCATGGATTTTTTTAAAGTATAACTATCAGGTCTACAGGTCCATGCATTACTTATTCCAATAGCCTTACATTCTTCGGTTTTTAAACTAACCTTACCTGCAATGCATATTAATATTTTTTTATTTTTTTTTGCTAATACACCAACTTGGCCAACTAATTTACCAAAAGAACTTTGGTGATCTAAATGACCTTCTCCACTAATAATTAAATCTGTACTAGAAATATGAGATTCCAAATCAATTAATTTATCTAAAATTTCAAACCCACTTTTAATTTCAGCATTTATTAATCCATAAAGTCCAGCAGCAGCACCACCAGCAGCCCCGCCTCCTTTAATTTTTGATATATCTTTAGTTGTAGTTTTTTGAATAAGTTTTGCAAACTTGATTGATCCACGTTCAAGTTTTTCAACCATCTTAGTATTAGCTCCTTTTTGAGGAGAATAAGTTTTAGCAGCTCCATTTGGTCCTAACAATTTATTATTTACATCAACAGCTAAAATTATTTCACAGTTTTTAATTTTTGGATTTAGAGTATTAAAATTAATTTTTTCACAATTTAAAAGACCTTGTCCACCTCTTAATATTGGAAGAAAATTTTTATTTAATAATTTTCCACCAAGAGCCATGAATACTCCACTTCCAAGATCATGAGTGGAGCTTCCTCCAAGTCCAATATAAATTTTTTTACATCCATTTTTTAAGGCATAATCTATAAGAATTCCTGATCCAAAAGTACTTGTTTTCATAGGATTCATCTCTTTTTTACTAAGAGAGCTTAGTCCAGAGGCTTGAGATAGTTCAATCCAAGCTGTTTTATTTTTTTCCAACCAATAAATAGGGGCTTTTATTTTTAATCCTATAGAGTTTTCAGTATTAACATACTCAACTTCACCACCCCCAATTTGGTTTAGTAGGTCAATAGCTCCCTCGCCTCCATCAGAGAATGGAATTTTTTTTATAGAAGAATTGGGTAATATTTTTTTAACTCCATCATATATTGCATCTGAAACTTTAACTGACGAAAGACTTCCTTTGAATGAGTCTGGGATAACTAAAATATTCATTTATTCGAGGGTTATTTATATGATCAAATTTTATAAATTTAATAACATTTTTAAATTATGGAACCACAAAGATCAATTTTACAACACAACAGAAAAATTTTCTATAAAATATTGAACAGTTATACGTTGGATCAGCTAAATAATATTCCAGAGGGGTTTAATAATTCAATTTTCTGGAATTTAGCTCATTGTATTGTTGTTCAGCAAAGATTAATGTATTCGCTTTCAGGAAACAATATTCATATTGATCAAAAATGGGTAATCAATTATGACAAAGGGACTTTTCCTAAAATTCCAGCTACTGATAAAGACTTAGAAGAGATTAAAACTTTACTTTTTTCTACATTAGACTTTTTAGATGAGGACATCAAGAATTCTATATTTAAAAAATACTATTCTTTCACTACTTCAACAAATCAGGTGATTGATAGTTTTGAATCTGCCTTTACATTTGTCTTGTTTCATGACGGTATTCATCTTGGGAGTGTCTTGGCAATAAGAAAATTTGTCTAGCCTTTGAATATATTTTGAATTATTTTTGGAGCATGTTCTCTAGAGTTCTCTATAAACCATTTATTTGTTTTCAGCCCTCCACAAACTACACCAGCTAAATAAACTCCTTTCACATTTGACTCCATAGTTTTTTCATTATAAACGGGAGTTCTATATTCATCACTTTTAAAATTCACTCCTAAGTCTTCAAGAAGTTTAAAGTTAGGTTGATAGCCAGTCATGGCTAAAATAAAATCATTTTTAATGGAAAACTCTTTTTCTGGAGATCTAATTAAAATATCTTCTTCAGTTATTTTCTTAACATTGGAGTTGAAATACGCCTTTATGCTTCCTTCTTTAATTCGATTTATAATATCAGGTCTAGCCCAATATTTAACATTTTCTCCAATTTCTTTTTCTCGAATTATCATAGTAACACTTTTGGCCCCCTTTCTGTGAGTTTCAAGTGCAGCATCAACTGCTGAGTTTGCTGACCCTATAATTGCAAGATCCATTCCAAAATAAGGATGAGGTTCAGAATAATAGTGTTTTACCTTTTGAAGACTTTCTCCGGGAATATTTAACAAATAAGGAAAGTCATAAAACCCTGTAGCAATAATTACTGCTTTTGATGAATACTTGTTTTTCGAGGTAATAACATTAAAACCCACATTTGATTTTGTTATGCTAGATATTTCTTCATATAGATTTATTTTTAATTTCTTGGATGAGGCTACTCTTCGGTAATATTCAAGAGCTTCAGATCTAGTTGGCTTGGGCTGTTGAGAGATAAAAGGGATAGTTCCTATTTCAAGTCTGTCTGAAGTTGAAAAAAATGTCATATTTAAAGGGTAGTTAAATAATGAATTAACCAAAGTACCCTTTTCAATTATTATATAATTTAAACCTTCTTCTTGTGCGGAAATACCACAAGCTAATCCTATTGGGCCCGCGCCAATGATTATTAAATCTTTCATTTTTTAAAGTTACAAAGACTAAATATAACAATATTAATAGTTTTAATCTATTATATAAATTATATTAATAGTTTTAATCTATTTTATTAATATTATATTAAGTTAATATTGACAAAATAAAGATCTATATAGTTTTTATTTATTAAAAATTATATTTTGATTGTTTTGTCTTATGTATAAACAAAAAATAGCTATAAAAACTGATAGTATGGCATATTTTAATCCTATAAAAGAAATGATAAACAGCATAAAAAGCCACCATAATGGGAGTAAAAACAGACCACAATATAATTTTATAGTGCTGTAATAAACTATATCTTCAAATTTTGATAGAATACTCTTTGTGATTAAAAGAACTGGAGCATTTAAAATATACCCAAGGCTCCCAAATATTTTTTCAAGTAATGTTAAAGATCTTGATATTTTAAATTCCTTTGATTCCTTAACCCGGTCCCTTATCTCATTAAAAGATTCATTTCCTTTCAAATTATTGATCACAGAACATTGATTTAAATAGCCTTCACTTTTATTTGGAAGCCACAAACATTTTTTCATTCTATCACATAAGAGGTCTCTTAGATTATTTATTTGTTTTACTTCTGAAAGACTTTCATCTAGATGATCTTTAACTAGGATAGGCTCTCCATAAACAAGATGTATAAAAGATAAAGGATTTCTCCGATTGCTATAATTAATTCCTATTGGTAAGATGTATATATTTTGTTTTGGATTTTTTTTCTGGGCAGTTAAAGCCAGCCTACTGCTTCCCTTTGAAATAGGCATTAAAAAATAATTCTCATGCTGTTTTCCTTCAGAAAAAACTTGAACAGGGTTACCTTTTCCTAAAAGCTCATAACATTTTTCAAAAATAGAATTATTGTTTTTTAAGCTAGCATATCCATCTCTAATTCTATATACGGGGATCATATTCATTGCCGTAAACAGCCAATGAAAAGACCCTCCAAAAACATCAGCGCGTGTTAAAGAAGTTATTGTTCTTCCGAAGTTTACACCAACTATAAAAGGATCAATAATACCATTTTGATGATTAGGAGATAATATTATACCGCCATTTTTAGGAATTTTATCTTTTCCGTAAACGGTAATTTTTTTAAAGTAAAAATAAAAACCAAATTGCATTATAGACCTCATAAATATGTAAATACTTTTTCTCATAGATCTATTTATAAATTAATTTTTATATTATTTCAAAAAGTCCAGCAGCACCCATTCCTCCTCCAATACACATTGTTGAAATAACATATTTTGCTCCTCTTCTTTTTCCTTCAATTAATGCATGACCTACCATTCTTGATCCAGACATTCCATAAGGATGTCCAATTGAAATACTTCCTCCATTTACATTTAATAGTTCTTCTGGAATACCTAGCTGGTCTCTGCAATATATAACTTGCACTGCAAAAGCTTCATTTAGCTCCCAAAGACCAATATCATCCATAGTAAGACCATGCTGTTTTAGTAATTTTGGAATTGCAAATATAGGTCCAATACCCATTTCATCAGGTGCGCATCCTGCTACTGAAATTCCTCTATATATACCTAAAGGTTTCAGATTGTTTTTAGCTGCTGTTTTCCCTTCCATGAGTAAACACGCAGATGCACCATCAGAAAGCTGACTCGCATTTCCTGCTGTAATATATCCATTTTCAATTACAGGCTTCAGGCTATTTAAGCCATCTATTGAGGTAGTAGGACGATTTCCTTGATCTTTATCTAGCGTAATAATTTCATAGGATGTTTCTCCAGTCTCTTTGTTGTAGACTGCCATTTCAGTTGTTGTTGGTACAATTTCATTTTGAAATTTTCCAGATTCTTGAGCTGCTGCAGTTTTCATCTGACTTTGTAATGCATATTCATCTTGTTTCTCTCTTGAAATATTATATCGCTCAGAAACAACTTCTGCAGTTTGAAGCATAGGCATATAAATACTTTTATGCTTCTTGACTAATTCCTCATCAATCATTCTGTTTGTATTCATAGTCTTATTCTGAACAAGACTTATTGATTCAAGACCTCCACCTATAACAGTATTCATCCCATCAACAATAATTTGTTTTGCAGCTGTAGCTATCGCCATCATTCCAGAGGAACATTGCCTGTCTATACTCATTCCGCTAACTGAATACGGGAGTCCTCCAGACAAAGCAGCTAACCTAGCAATATTTCCCCCAGTAGTTCCTTGTTGCATTGCACATCCCATTATTACATCATCAATTTCTTCAGGATTTATTCCTGCTTTTTCAACAGCATTTTTAATTGCGAATCCACCTAATTGTGGACCGTTAGTATTATTATATGCTCCTTTGTATGCTTTTCCAATAGGGGTTCTTGATGTTGAAACAATTACTGCCTCTCTCATAATTATTTTTATTTATTTAAATCGTTTAAAAACTCTTTGTACCCATCAATTCCTTTAGGAGTTAAGTATGGCGCTAAAAGACCATAACACGCTTTTAGTCCTTTATTTACAATATTTTCTTTTTCATGTTTGAAATGAGACTGAACATACCAAAAGTGACAAGTCATCCATATTTGATTGGAAAGTTCTTCATAAGTGCTCTCAACAATACCGGGTCCATGAACCATGTCGCCTTTTCCCACTCCAACATAAATCATATTCTTGAATAATTGAACCGCTTCATGTATTTGAAATTCCATTTCTTTATCAAGAGCCTTGTAAGATTTAAGAATATTGTGAGTGTCTAAGTAAAAAAATTTAAATTTATTTTCAAATTCTAAATAAATTCTAGCTACATCTAGGGGGGTCGAGTCATTAATAAGAAGTTTGTTCTCAGCTATTCTCTTATTTAAAGTAGATCTCATATATTCACAAACAAATAAGACTAAATCTTTTTTTGTTGGAAAATGATAATTAAAATTACTAAGGCTAATTTCTGAGGCTTTTGCAATTTCCTGATTTAGAACATGAAAAACACCTCGTTCATTAAACAGACCTATAGAGGTGAGTAAAATTTTTTTCTTAGTTTTATTTAATGAATTAAGCAAAATATAGCATTTATACTACTAAAATATTAAAAAAAACTGTATATCAGATACAATTTTTTAAAAATTTTCAATCTCCTTTCTATAAATCTAAAAATCAAACCTTATAAAGCCATCTAAAAGATTAAAAACTCTTTAATGTTTTAGGTTTTGGTGCTCAAGGAATTAAAGATGCTATTTTTCAACTTTTTATATTCTTTTATTTTAGTTAAGCTTTGGGGTTGGATACATCACTTAAAAGTTTAGCTCAATTATATAAAATCCTTATATTGTTAACCCCTAAGATATCCCTATGTGTTTTAGCATACTGATGGACAACATTACCTGCTTTATACAGGTGGAGGGTGGCAAGCAATAGGAATAGTAAAACTTAAATACCAACCAAAAAAATGACTGCACAAACACATTTTGATTTCAAATTTTATGAACTAGAAAAAACACAAAAAGACAAAACTTTTTTAAGGCAACCTTTTGGTGATCAATGGGAAGAATATACATGGGGAGAAACAGGACAGATGGCAAGAAAGTTAGCTACAGGAATTAAATCTCTTGGACTAAAGCCGAATGCTCACATAGGGTTAATTTCTAAGAACTGCAGAGAATGGGTTATTGCAGATTTAGCAATAATGATGGCAGGATATATTTCTGTTCCATTTTTTCCAACACTAACTGGAAAAGAATTGGGAGGACTTTTAGATTTTGGAGATGTAGATGCTTTATTTGTTGGTAAAATAGAAAATTGGGAGGATATAAAATCTTTTATTCCACAAGAAATGCCTGTTATTGCTTTTCCAACCTACAAAGATCATTCTTCAATTGATAGAGGACATTCATGGTTTGAATTCATAAATAAGCATGAACCGCTTTCAAGCCCCCATATACCAAAATTATCAGATACATGGTCAATAATCTTCACCTCTGGAACGACCGGAAAACCTAAGGGAGTAGTTTTATCCTATAGGGCAAATGAAGCAACTAAGATAATTTCAGAAAACACAAATCCTCTTAAGATTGATTATAATGGTAATAATCATTTCTTTTCATATCTACCCATGAATCATATTGCAGAAAGAATTGTTGTAGAATTTACTGCGTTTAGATTTGGAGGTACAATTTCTTTTGCAGAATCTCTGGATACCTTTGGAGCAAACCTAGGTTCTGTTCAGCCTACAGTCTTTTTTGCAGTCCCTAGAATTTGGACAAAATTTCAAATGGGAATATTAGGAAAGTTCTCACAAAAAAAGTTAAATATACTTTTAAGTATTCCACTTGTTAGATCGCTAATAAAAAAAGTTCTCACTAAAAAACTAGGCTTGAGTCGAGCAAGAGCAAAAGTGTCTGGAGCCGCCCCCATGCGAACCTCTCAAAGAAATTGGTATCGAGCTATCGGTATAAATATTGTAAACGGTTACGGTATGACCGAAAATTGTGCAATCAGTAATCAGCTAGCAGATGATGTTTGGGACAGGCCAGGTTCTGTTGGAATTCCTCAGGAAGGAGTTTCTATTAAAATTAATACTGAAAATGATGAAATTTTAATGCAAGGTACTTTCCTAATGGAGGGATATTACAAAGCTCCCGAGGCAACAAACAAATCTCTTATTGACGGTTGGCTTTACACAGGAGATCAGGGCTATGTTGATGATGACGGCTTTTTATTTATCACTGGAAGAGTTAAGGATAACTTTAAAACATCTAAAGGCAAATATATAGAGCCATTGCCTTTGGAGTATTATTTTGGAAAGTATAACGAATTCGAGCAAATGTGTATTGTAGGATTAGGAAATTCCCAGCCTATACTTTTAGTACACCTATCAGAAATAGGAAGTAAAACTGATAAGTCTGAATTTGAAAAATTATTTACTGAGGATTTGAAAAAGATTAATTCAGAACTGGAGTCGTATAAAAAAATATCGACTATTGTTATAGTTAAAGATCCATGGACTGTTGAGAATGGATTAGTTACTCCAACTTTAAAAGTTAAACGTCCTGCGATTGATAAAAAATATATGGAAAACTATTTGAAATGGGATGAAAATCCTTCTTCAATTGTATGGGAATAATTTGATTTTTTCATACTTAATTATAAGTAAATCTCATCAATTACTGAATTTGATGATTTAAAATTCAGTGAATCACCAAAATTAATAGTTAAAAATACTGAATACCCATACAATGAAAAAACCGTGAAATCTAGAATTCAAATTGCTCAATTGGGGCAAGAGAGGATTTCCAATGGATTTGAAACAAATGATTCAAGTTGTTTGTTATGAAATTAAACATCATAATGGTTTCAATCCACCAGTAAAAACCACCATATTCATGCAATAAAATTGTCTAAATAAAGATTACACAGGCCACATGAAATAAAAGCACAAACTATTGTAATTCATTGAGTTAACGACCCTTTGACTCCAATTACACATGCGAAAAATCACTTAAAATTTCATTTGAACGCTAAAAAATACTATATTCGGGCAATGGGTCATGATATGTCAAGCCCAATATTAAAACCAATGATAAATAAAATACTTAATTTTTTATCGTAATTAAAAAATCAAACTTTATATAAATAAATCATGAAAACAACGTTTATTAAGACTTTATTAGCCTTTACCTTTTCATTAATTGCCCCTTTTGCTATTGCGCAAAACACAATAAATGGAACAGTAGTAGATAGCAATAACGACCCTATACCAGGTGTTAATATTGTAGTTCAAGGCACAAATCAAGGTGTAGTTTCTGACTTTGATGGAAATTATACAATTACAACCAGTCAAGCATTACCATTTAATTTAGTGATTAGTTCCGTAGGTTTTGGATCTCAAACTATAGAGGTTACTAGTGCTGATCAACAAGTTAATGTATCTATGGCCTCAGGGACTAAGTTGGATGAAATTGTCGTTTCTGCCTCTCGTAGACCAGAAAGTGTTCAAAACTCTCCTGCTTCTGTTTCAATATTAAGTTCTGCGGACATTCAAAACTCTCCTTATGTACAGGATCCAGTTGCTGGATTGGTTAATGTTCCTGGAGTTCAACTTCAGCAACAATCTGCAAACTCATTAAATTTAGAAATGAGAGCTGGTGCTGGAGTTTTTGGAACAGGTACATTCGTTATGATGGATTACAGATTTTTAGTATCACCATCTGCAGGAACATTTTTAACATATCAGTCTGGAATTTCTGGTCTTGATTTACAACAAATAGAAGTTGTAAGAGGTCCAGCGGGTGCTCTTTATGGACCAAATGTTACCTCAGGTATCGTTCACTTTATAACTAAAAGTGCGATTGATTATCCAGGAACTTCTGCTGAAATCTTTGCTGGAAGTCAAGCCAGAACAGGTGGAGCAATTAGACATGCTCAGTCAAATTCTAGTGGAACTTTTGGATGGAAAATAAATGCTAGATATGCTAAAGGAGATGAATTTAAATTAGATCCAGTTGCTGACGCAGGTGTGATTTCTGACCTTTTTAAAACTGTTAGTCAACCGGCTATTAAAGACGGAGTAGTAGATGGAAATTCAGCTGGAACGCTATTGTTAGGGGAGAGTGACTTAGACCCTGATGGAGATGGAAACCCACTTTTAAATGAATATTCTAATTATTCAGCAAATATTCATATGGAATTTCGTCCTAGTTCAACTACAACAGGATTCCTTGCCGCTGGTATGGCAAATGGAAATGGACTGTTTTTTAACGCACAGGGATACGGTCAAATTAATGGGAATGACTATTGGGCTCAAGCTCGTATAAATAGTGGAAGATGGTTTATGAATGCTTACTATAATACTAATGATGGTGGAGATGAAAAAAACCCAACTTTCTTATATGGAACAGGTTTTCGTCAAGTAGCGAAAAGAACAGCTTTAGAAGCACAGGTTCAATATAACTTTGAAATCCCTTCTTTAAATTCAAGTTTTATTGCTGGATTCGACTATCGTAATAATGGTTCTGATACTGCAAACACTCTTTACGGAAGAAATGAGGCTGATGATGATTTTCTGATAGCTGGGGCTTACCTTCAAGGAACTACTGATTTATCAGATCAACTTACACTGACTTACACGGGAAGGTACGACAAACTTAACTTTATAGACGAAGGAAAATTTGCTCCTAAAGTTGCACTTGTTTTCAAACCTGATCCAAGAAATTCATTTCGTGCTTCATATAGTGTAGCGACTTATGGTCCTTCTGCTCTTCAAACATTTATTGATTTTCCAGTTGCTATACTTTCACCTGGTGTGTATGATGTATGGTTATCGGGTCAAACTTCAGAACAAACTTTTGCTCCACCAGCACAACAGGTATTTGAACTTGCTGGATTAGGAATTAGCCTACCCGTTGCTACACCTGGACTGCCAAATGCAGTTATAACTGGGGGTGTTGGAGCTTTATCTGCTGCAGGAGCCGTAGGAGCTTTATCTGTTCCAAACGCTGCTTTAGGATATGATGGTTCTGCTTTAGCACCGTTTGCTCCTATTCTTGAAGGCTTTTTATCAGGTTATAATGCTGCTGGAGGCCCAGCGGGCGTGAATGGTACATTTAGAGGATTCAACTTATTTAACCCTTCCGAAACAATGGCATATGGAACTGATGCAGGAAAAGCACGTCTTGGAACAGTTGAAACGTGGGAAGTTGGTTATAAAGGATTAATAGAAGACAAATGGGCGGTTGGTTTAGATGTATACAGCTATAATCTAAATGGATTTACACAATTTACTGCACTTGCACCGACATTTGGTTTGACTGGTTTTGATTCAGCTGCCTATGGTGCTCAGGTCGGAGCTGATGTAGCTGCCGGAGTTACTGCTCCTGTTACAGCTGCACTTCTTCCTTTAGTAACTGCTGGAGTTACAGCTGCTGTAAACGGCGGAATAGTACAACAAGTAACAGCTGGATATCAGGCTGCAGCGACTCAACTAGCTGGTGCTGGTATTACTTTTGAAAGTCTTTCAGCTAATGGATTAGATGCCGCTACTGCGGCAGCTATTTCTGCATTAATTGGAGCGACTGTAGCTCCTATGCCAAATTTAGCAAATGCAATTGCAGGAACTCAAGCAAGTGTTGGCCCTGGATTGATTGCTGGTGGTATCGCTAGTGAGTTACCATCCCAGGTTGCCACTGTTGTTGGAGGCTTAGCTGGATTTGCTGGAGGAGCATACACAATAGGAGGTGACGGACTAGCTGCTTTAGGTGGTGGTGTGTTACAAGCAGATGGAACTTATTCTTTTCAAGCAATGGGATCTGTAGAATCAAATCGTGTTCCTGCTAATGATGGAATTACTCATGTTTCTGCTGGATATCGTTCTTATGATGATGCAGTAAGAAGTCATTACGGAGCAGATCTTTCGGTTGATTTTTCTGCTACTAAAAACTTAACACTTTGGGGTAATGCTTCATGGTTAAGTCAAAACGTTTGGACTCCAGGTGATTATGGAGATGATGGATTACTTTTTCCACAATTTTTAAATGCTCCATTATGGAAATATAGACTTGGCGCAAGACTAGTAGGAGATAATGGGTTTAGAGCAAGTATTTCATTCCAACATGATGATTCTTTTGAATCGAATCAAGGTTTTTTCGGTGGAACTACCGATGAGAAGAATCTGGTTGATTTTAGTATTGGAAAAAAAGTTGGACCAATTCAACTTGACATAGCTGCTACTAATTTATTCGATCAAAAATACAGAGCATTTCCAGGTATGCCAATTATTGAAAGAACAGTTGTCTTAAAAGCAGGGTTTAATTTCTAATTTAAAGACTATTGAATTTTAAAAATAAAGTCGTCTTTGTTACAGGCGCAGCAAAAGGAATAGAAAGAGCAACAGTCGTTGCTCTTTCTGCTTCTGGGCATAAGGTAATAGCTGCCGACATAGGCTCCGGTGCTTTAAAACACCGAATAGTATAAATAGCTAAGCTTTTAGCTACCAAGCTTTCAGATAAAGTTGCTTTTGAATGTTTACACAAATGTTTGGTGGATGTGGTTATATGGAAGAGTATCCAATCGCAAGAATGGGTCGTAATTCAGAATTAGGCCAAGTTCAGTTAGAAACCCTAGCTCTTCAAAACCTTGTGACTTTGTTATTGGAGTCGATGAAAAAGGAAAAATACTTTATAATCTTCAAGACTCAACAGGTCAAACAAATTGGCTAACTTCGGCTATTGAATATGGAGGTTCTTTATGGACGGGAAGTAATTTAAATAATGTAGTTGTAAAATATAATATTAATTAAAAATAAAAAATTAAATAACATGTACAGTTTAGAAGGTCAAATAGCTATTATTACTGGTGGAGCCAGAGGTATTGGCGAAGGAATTTGTGAAATTTTTTGTAAAGCTGGAGCAACTGTTGCTCTTTGGGATGTTCTTGATTCAGGTGAAGAAACTGCAAATCGAATATCCTCTAATGGGGGATCTATATTTTTTCAAAAAGTTGACATTACTAGTACTGAAAGTGTCGGTAGTGCTGTAGAAGAAATTATTTCAAAACACGGAAAAATAGACATCTTAATAAATAACGCAGGGGTTATTCGTGATCGTTCTTTTTTAAAAATGTCTTCTGAAGAGTGGAACACAGTAATCAACATAAACCTAAATGCTCTTTTTGTCACCACTCAAGCTGTTCTTCCTCACATGAGAGATGCAGGCTATGGAAGAATTATATCAGCTTCATCAATTAATGGATTTCAGGGAGCTTTTGGTCAAGCAAATTATGCAGCAACTAAAGCAGGTGTTTCTGGTTTTACAAGAGCTTTATGTAAAGAAGTAGGAAGATTTGGCGTAACCGTAAATGCTGTTGCTCCAGGGTTTATCAAATCTGTAATGTCAGATTCTATGCCAGAAGAAATTATTAAAGCTGGAATAGCTCAAATACCCGTTGGACGAATAGGAACACCCGAAGACATGGGTTATTCTTATTTATTTTTAGCTTCAAAAGAAGCATCGTTTATTAATGGAATTACTCTTCATGCAAATGGAGGAGCAATGCCAATGTAATCTTATATAATTATGAGCACAAGAAAATTATTTGAATTAAAAGGGAAAGTTGCCATTGTTACTGGTTCTAGTAAAGGAATTGGTCTAGCAATAGCTCGTGGTTTAGCAGAGTACGGAGCTAAAGTTGTATTAAGTAGTAGAGATCAAAATGCAGTAGAATCGGTCGCGCAGCAATTCAATAAAGAAGGATTTACTGCGATGGGCCAATCTTGTCATGTTGGTGATGAAGATCAGAGAAAAAATCTAGTTCAAAAAACGATTGATTCCTATGGTAAAATAGATATTTTAGTTAATAATGCAGCAATTAACCCTGTTTACGATTCTTTAGAAAACATGAGTAGTGAGGTATATGATAAAATGCTTAATGTCAATCTTAAATCTGTTTTTGATCTAAGTAATTTATGTTTTCCATATTTGAAAAAAGAAAAAAGCGGATCAATAATAAATATTGCAAGTGTTGAGGGCTTGAAGCCTAGTCTTGGATTGGGAATCTATAGTATTACTAAAGCAGCGGTTATAATGCTTACTCAAGTTCAGGCTAAAGAATGGGGAAAACATGGTGTTCGCTCAAATGCAATCTGTCCTGGATTAATAAAAACAAAATTTAGTTCAGCTTTATGGAAAAATGAAGCAATACTTAACCAAATCAAAAATCAACTTCCAGCGGGAAGAGTCGCTGAGCCTATTGAAATGAGTGGTTTAGCTGTTTATTTAGCTTCTTCAGCAGGAAGTTATTCAACGGGAGGGGTTTATAATGCTGATGGAGGTCATATGACAATTTAATAAAGATATTATGGAATCAAAAAACAACGATGCTTACAAATCCAAATTCAATTCTATTGATGAGTTAAAAAGTCAAGTAGGAAATGAACTGGGATTAACTGACTGGTATACAATGGATCAAGAAAAAATAAATATTTTTGCTGATGCAACAGGGGATCATCAATGGATACATATCGATAAGGAAAAAAGTGAAAAAGAGTCACCTTATAAGACAACCATAGCTCATGGATTTTTAATGCTATCAATGTGTTCTAAGATAATGTTTGATAGTTATGAGCTTAATAATGTTGGTATGGTTATTAATTATGGATTAGACAAAGTAAGGTTTACCAATGCAACTCCTTCTGGATCAAAATATAGAGGAAGAGTTTCATTAATGGAATTTGATGCAAATCCAAAGGGTGCTAAATATAAAATGAAAGTAATAATTGAACTTAAGGGACAGGAGAAGCCTGCTTGTATAGCAGAATTTTTAGCTTTAGCCTATAAAAAATAAATCATGAATAAAGCAGTATTATATAATATAGATGAGGGTGTTGCAGTAATCACATTAAATAGACCTGACCGATATAATGCAGTAAATCAAGACTTGGTTGACGGAATTTCTGAATCGTTAAATAAAGCAAAAGATGATGAATCTGTAAGAGCAATTGTTATGACTGGAGCAGGTAGAGGGTTTTGTGCAGGAGCTGATATGACTGTTTTTGGGGAGCAAGTAACTCCAGAACAAAGAAGAGATTATATAATTGCTCAATACCAACCCTTAATGAATCAATTCTTTAATCTCAACAAACCAATAATTGGGGCAATTAATGGAACTGCAGCAGGAGTTGGTGCTGCTTTTGCTCTAGCTTGTGACTTAAGAGTAATGAGTGATAAAAGTGCTATTTTATATGCTTTTGTTAATATAGGATTAGGTCCCGACGGTGGTGCAAGCTGGCTTCTTTCTAGACAAGTTGGATACAGTAAGGCCTTTGAAATTGCAATAAGTGGTAAAAAAATCATGGGGTCAGAATGTCTAGAGTTAGGCTTGACTAATAAAGTAGTTGAAAATGAAAAAATAGTAAATGAGGCTATAGACTGGGCTAAAGAATTAGCAAAGAGACCAACTTTAGCAATTGGAATAACAAAAGAAGATATCGTTCATTCAATGAATAATGATCTAGATAGTACTATTGCTTTTGAAGCTCAACGTCAAGTTTTGGCTTTTAAAAGTCACGATTTAAAAGAAGGTGTAACGGCTTTCATAGAAAAAAGAAAACCGAATTTTAAAGGAAAATAATTAAAAATATCAATGAATTTAGAAGAAATAAAATTAAAAATTACCAAATTCGTTAAAGATGAATTGTACCCATTAGAGCCTTGGATTTTAAACTGTGAATGGGATGAAAAACTCCCAAAACTTAATGAATTAAGAGATAAAGTAAAAGCTCAAGGACTATGGCTTCCTCAGATACCTAAGGATTATGGGGGACTAGGTTTAACTAACGCACAACATGGTGAGGTAAGTGAAATATTAGGTGCAAGCCCATATGGACATTATGTATTTAATTGTCAAGCGCCAGATGCAGGAAATATGGAAATTCTTATTGAATTTGGAACTAAAGAACAAAAAGAAAAATATTTAGAGCCATTATTAAAGGGTGAAACTCGGAGCTGCTTTGCTATGACTGAACCAGATTTTGCAGGCTCTAATCCAGTGAACATGGGAACCACTGCAGAGATAAAAGAAAATAATTATATAATAAATGGTCATAAATGGTTCACCTCAGGGTTTGATGGTGCTGAGTTTGCAATAGTAATGTTAGTATCAAATCCAGACTCTGACAACCCTCATAAAAAAGCAAGTCAAATTATTGTGCCAACAAAAACCGAAGGCTTGGAATTTGTAAGAAATATTCAAATAATGGGACATCCAGGAGGAGGATGGGAAAGCCACTCAGAAATTAAATTTCACAATGTAAAGGTTCCTTTAGCAAACGTTTTAGGGACTGATGGTGAAGGCTTTTCAATTGCCCAAAAAAGACTTGGTCCTGGAAGGATACATCACTGCATGAGATGGATAGGAATATGTGAGCGTTCTTTTGATTTAATGTGTAAAAGGGCATTATCACGTGAACTTGCACATGGAAAAAAATTAGCAGATAAGCAAACAATTCAAAATTGGATCTCTGAATGTAGAGCAGAAATTAATGCTGCTCGTTTATTAGTTCAGGACGCAGCCCATAAGATTGATATACAAGGGGCTTATAAAACAAGAAATGAAATTTCAATAATTAAATTTTACTGTGCTAATGTTCTTCAAAAAGTTATAGACTGTGCAATTCAAGTTCATGGAGCCAAAGGAATTACGGATGATACAATTTTAGCTTCTTATTATAGACATGAGAGGGCTGCTAGAATTTATGATGGTGCTGATGAAGTTCATAAGAGTAGATTAGCTAGACAAATCTTAAAAGAATATTCTGTCTAATAAAAAAATTAAAAAGAGTATTGTGTACAATTTAGATCAAGCTGGTAATGTTCGTAAAGATGAGTTAATTAACTTAGGTTCTTTAGAAGAGTATTTACGTAAAAACTTAAATAACAATTCAAACCTTGAGCTCTTGCAGTATCCGTCAGGATTCTCGAATCTGACTTACTTGATTAAAATGGGAGATCAAGAAATGGTTTTAAGAAGACCTCCTCATGGAGCAAATATAAAATCAGGACACGACATGCAACGCGAGTTTAAAATACTTAGTGCATTAAAAGACCATTTTAGTAAAACACCTCTTCCAATTATTTTTTGCGATGACAAAACTATTATCGGTAATGAATTTTACATTATGGAAAAAGTAAATGGAACTATTTTTAGAGGCTCACAGCCCAAATCTGATTGGCCAAAAACTAATTTAATACCAAGTTTAGTTAGCTCCTTTGTTAATACTTTTTCTGAGATTCACTCTTTAAAGATTCAAAAAATTGGACTTCAAGATTTTGGAAGACCGGAGGGTTATGTGATCAGGCAAGTTAAAGGGTGGATTAAACGATACAATAACGCAAAAACTCATGATTTTTCAGGTATAGATAAAACTATAAGTTGGTTATCAAAAAATATACCTGATAACTCAGAAGCTTGTCTTATTCATAATGATTTCAAATTTGACAACCTTATGTTTGAAATTGGCAATAAAGTAAAGGTGAATGCGGTTCTAGATTGGGAAATGGCAACCATAGGAGATCCTTTAATGGATTTGGGAACCAGTCTTGGTTACTGGATTCATGAAACAGACCCTGAAATGATCCAAAAGTTAAATTTAAACATTACGTATTTAAAAGGAATTCCATCCAGAGGAGAATTAGTTCACTTGTATGGAGAAAACTCTGGACGATCTGTTCAAAATGTTCTTTTTTATTTTGTTTTCGGACTATTTAAAATCGCAGGAATTATTCAACAAATTTATTATCGTTACCAAAAAGGATATACTAAAGACCCTAGGTTTAAAGAGCTTGATAAAGGGGTTGAGCTATTAGGAATAATGGCTTTTCAGGCAATTCAGAAAAGAAAAATTGATCGTTTATTTTAAAATATATTTATAAAAAACATGGAAACAACTACAAAGGTAGATTTAGGAAATTTTCGCTTAGAAACTAGAGCTTGGTTAGAAGAAAATTGTCCAATGAGCGCGAGAGAGCCGGTCAAAAGATCAAGTGACATGTACTGGGGAGGTAGAAATGCCAAGTTCACTAGTAAAGACCAAAAAATATGGTTTGAAAAAATGCTAGAAAAAAAATGGATAGTTCCTTATTGGGAGAAGAAATATGGTGGTGGCGGTTTAAGTCCTGAGGAAAATAATATTTTAACTCAAGAAATGGCAAGGTTAGGATGCCGAAAACCTCTTTTTAGTTTTGGAATAGCTATGTTGGGTCCAGCTCTTTTGAAGTTTGCTTCTGAAGAACAAAAACTAAATTATCTTCCTGAAATAGTAGAGGGTAAAATATGGTGGTGTCAAGGATATAGTGAGCCCAGCGCAGGAAGTGATTTAGCAGGCCTTCAAATGAAAGCTGAAGACAAGGGAGATCATTACTTGATAAACGGCTCTAAGGTTTGGACATCTTATGCAGATAATGCTGATTGGATTTTTTGTTTAGTTAGAACAAATACTGATGTACCCAAACATAATGGTATTAGTTTTATACTAATAGACATGTCAACACAAGGTGTAAGCGTTAGGCCCATTAAACTTATAAGTGGAAAATCTCCTTTTTGTGAAACATTTTTTGATAATGTTAAAGTTCCAAAATCTAATTTGGTAGGGACACTAAATGATGGATGGACAATAGCTAAGTACCTATTAACTCATGAAAGACAAATGATTGGTGGAGTTGGAGGAACCGAGATTAAAAAAGAAATAAGTAAAATTGCTATAGATCAACTTGGGTTGTCTTCAGGGCAATTAAATGACAGCTTCTTGAGGACTCAAATTGCGAAATTTGAAATGGATGAAAATATTTTTGAATTAACAATTCAAAGAATTGTGGATGAAGACAAATCAGGAAAACAGGCTGCCGCGTTATCGTCTTTTTTTAAATACTATGGGACAGAATTAAATGTAAAGCGAGAAGAATTATTGATACAGATAGGAGGGAACGACGCTTTATTGTGGGTCCCTAATGAAAATAATGATGCAAATGTAGCTAGAAAATTTTGCCGCTCTAAAGGAAATACAATTGAAGGAGGAACTTCAGAAATTCAACTTAATATTATTGCAAAACGAGTACTTAATCTACCATCTTAAATAAAACATTATGCCATTAACTTTAACAGAAGAGCAAAAAATGCTTAAAGAAGCTGCAAGTGAGTTTTTACTAACCAACTCTCCTATAGAAAGCTTTAGGGAACTTAGAGATAATAATTACCAGTCCTATGATCCAAAAGTTTGGGAAGGTTTTGTTGAAATGGGATGGACTGCTTTAACAATACCTGAAAATTATGGCGGTTTAGATTTTGGATATACAGGACTAGGCCAGATACTGGAAGAAACAGGTAAAACTCTAACTAAGTCTCCATTAATATCTTCAATTTTATTATCAGCAACTGCAATTAGACTATCAGACAATGAAACCCTTAAAGCTAAATGGCTTCCTGAGTTGATGAGCGGAAAAACACTTATGAGTTTGGCTCTTGATGAAAAATCATTTTTTGATCCAAATTCAGTTGAATCATCAGCATCGCTTTCTGGTGATAGTTTTATTATTAATGGAAAGAAAAGGATGGTAATAGACGCCTGTGATTCTGATTACCTAATCGTTGTTGCTAGTTTAGATGAATCGATTAGCCTTTTTCTTGTTGATTCAAAATCCAAAGGAATCGACATAAAAAACGATGTATTTATGGATGCTGGAAGCTATTCATCTATTTCATTTAATAATGTTAAAGTACCTGCTAAAAACCAGCTTGATATTGAAATAGAGGGTAAGGCCATTCTTAAATCTATACTTGATATTGGAGCAATAGGTCTTTCTTGTGAAATGTTAGGAAGTGTTCAGGCAGCATTTAATCAGACAATGGACTACATCAAAGAAAGAGAACAATTTGGAACTAAAATTGGCTCATATCAGGGATTACAACATAGAGCGGCACATCTTTTTTGTGAGATAGAGCTTTGTAAGTCTATTACTTTAAAGGCATTACAATCTATAGATGATGAGAATGAAAACCTTTCACAATATGCTCATTTAGCAAAAGCTAAACTAGGAGAAGTTTTAAAACTAACTTCAAATGAGGCAATTCAAATGCACGGAGGGATTGGAGTTACGGACGACGTTAATATTGGGTTTTACCTCAAAAGAGCAAGGGTTGTTCAACACCTTTTGGGGGATACAAATTATCATTTAGAGTGTATAGCAAAACAAAAAGGATACTGATTTCAAATTAATATTGAAAGCTTGTGAAAAACTAGATTTATTTTAAGCAAATAAAAATTTAAATTTTGTTAATCATTCTTATATTTGCACTCGAATTTATATTAGTTTGAATAACATCATTTTATCGATCACTTATGGCAATTAGCACTGGAAAAGTTTCACAAATTATCGGCCCCGTTGTCGACGTAGAGTTTTCGGGGGAAAACAACATACTTCCTAGAATTTATGATTCACTAGAAATTAAAAAGACCGATGATAGTATTTTAGTGCTTGAGGTTCAATCTCATATAGGAGAAAACACCGTTCGAACAGTTTCAATGGACTCAACAGATGGTCTTAGTAGAGGAACCGATGTAGTTGCAACAGGCAACCCTATTCAAATGCCTATAGGTGAAGAAATATATGGAAGATTGTTCAATGTGATTGGAGACGCAATCGATGGACTAGGAAATCTTCCTAAAACAGGAAAAGATGGACTTTCTATTCACAGAGAGGCTCCTGCTTTTGATGAACTATCTACTGCTACTGAAGTATTATTTACAGGAATTAAAGTAATTGATTTAATTGAGCCTTATGCAAAAGGCGGTAAAATTGGTTTATTTGGTGGAGCTGGTGTTGGAAAAACAGTTTTAATTCAAGAACTAATCAATAATATAGCTAAAGGTCATGGAGGATTATCGGTATTTGCTGGTGTTGGAGAAAGGACAAGAGAAGGTAATGATTTACTTAGAGAGATGCTTGAGTCAGGAATTATTAAGTATGGAGATGATTTTATGCGTTCTATGGAAGAAGGCGGTTGGGATCTTAAAAAAGTTGATAAATCTGTAATGAAAGAATCTAAGGCTACATTTGTTTTTGGGCAAATGAATGAGCCCCCTGGCGCAAGAGCTAGAGTTGCTTTATCTGGACTTACAATTGCTGAGTATTTCAGAGATGGAGCTGGAGATGGAAAAGGAAAAGATGTTTTATTTTTCGTTGACAATATTTTTAGATTTACCCAGGCAGGATCTGAAGTTTCAGCCCTATTAGGACGTATGCCATCCGCTGTGGGATATCAACCTACATTGGCAACTGAAATGGGAGCAATGCAAGAGCGAATTACTTCTACAAATAAAGGCTCTATTACTTCAGTTCAAGCAGTTTATGTGCCAGCCGATGATTTAACTGACCCTGCTCCAGCCACAACTTTTGCTCATTTAGATGCGACAACAGTACTCTCCAGAAAAATTTCTGAACTAGGAATATATCCCGCTGTTGATCCTCTCGATTCTACTTCTAGAATACTTACTGCTGATATTTTAGGTGACGAGCATTATGATTGCGCCCAACGTGTTAAAGAATTACTTCAACGCTACAAGGAGCTACAAGACATAATTGCAATTCTAGGAATGGAAGAGTTGTCAGAAGAAGACAAGCTAGCTGTTGGAAGAGCTAGAAGAGTTCAACGTTTTCTTTCTCAGCCATTTCATGTTGCAGAACAATTTACAGGAATCCCAGGAGTACTAGTTGACATTAAAGAAACCATTAAAGGGTTTAACATGATAATGGATGGAGAATTAGATCATCTTCCAGAGGCAGCCTTTAACCTTAAAGGTTCAATTGAAGATGCTATTGAAGCGGGTGAAAAAATGTTATCAGAATCATAATGTATTTAGAAATCATATCCCCTGAAGCCACACTTTTTAGCGGTGAAGTTCTTTCAGTATCTGTTCCAGGATTAAATGGATACTTTCAAATGCTAAATAATCACGCTCCTGTAGTTTCAAGTCTTAAAAGAGGAATTGTTACCATAGAGGGTGATCTTAAAATAAGTGATGAATTCAAAAATAAATTTGAAAAAATAGCAGGTAAAACTATTTTGAAAATTGAATCTGGAACCATTGAAATGAGTAAAAATAAACTTATTTTATTGTCAGACTAATTTAAAAAGTTTATTTGTTTTTCTCAAATTTGTTTAATTGATCGTATATTAAATTTGCCTCCCAACCCCTGTATTGTAGTGCTGAAATGAATTTTATTTTCCTTTTAGATAAGACACTCTCCTTTGATGATTTCCATATTTTTTCACTCAACAGATTTAATGTTTCTATGTATTGTACTTCGTCAATTTCTTGTAAGGCAATTTTAATGTTATAATCACTTATTTGATGTTGTTTTAATTGAAAAATAATTCTTTTTTTACCCCAATTTTTAATACGAAACTTTCCTCTAGCAAAGCTTTTTGCAAAACGACTTTCATTTAGATAATTATTTTGAATTAAATTGCCAACTATTTGATCAATTCCAATTTGAATAATATTAATTTTCTTTAGTTTTTCAACAACCTCTTTATGTGACCTTTCTTGATAAGCACAATAATTTTCTAATAATTTTTGAGCTTCATTAATTGAATATGATTTTTTTTCCACACCGTAAAGTTAATTCAAAAAAAAACCACCATAAACTAAATGTTTATAGTGGTTTTAAAACTATGTTCGAAGCGTTTTCTGGTTTTTATCCATAAAACTAAACTTCAAGTAGAGATATGCATCTCTAGGCACAACTCGTACCCATTTTTTATATTCAAAATACCATTTGAGTTGGATGGATGGAAACCCTTCTTTCAAATAGGCAGCAATAAATGGATGAACATGTAAAAAAACATGTTCACTTTTATATTGCTTATGCTTAACAATTTTGTTAAGTTCTGTGTTGATTTTATCTATTAAAACAATTGGAGCTTCTACTTCACCATTTATATTTGGGTTAGCTTCCCTTGTTTTAATTTTCATTTCTGGTCGCACTCTTTGACGAGTAATTTGAATAAGACCAAATCGACTAGGCGGTAAAATTTTATGCTTTGCCCTGTCTTGACTCATTTCCTCTTTTAAATGCTCAAATAACTTTTTACGATTCTGGATAGAAGACAAGTCTATGAAATCTACTACTATTATGCCTCCCATGTCTCGAAGCCTTAATTGGCGAGCGATTTCAGATGCGGCTATTATGTTAACGTCAAAAGCTGTATTTTCTTGACCCCTAGATTTACTAGAACGATTTCCACTATTTACGTCTATAACGTGAAGAGCTTCTGTATGTTCTATTACAAGATAAGCACCGCGTTGCATTGACACTGTTTGTCCAAAAGCAGTTTTAATTTGCCTTTCAACTCCATGTTTTTCAAAAATTGGAGTTATTTCAGTATACATTTTTACGATATCTTTTTTCTTAGGAGCAATACTTTGAACATAGTCTTTAACTTCATTATAAATTTCTGGTTCATCAATATGAATCCCAGTGAAACTATTATCAAAAATATCACGAAGAATAGAAGAAGAGCGATTGATTTCGCTCAAAACTTTAGTTGGATGTTTATCTATCTTTTGCAATTTGCTGCAAAGGTTTTTCCAACGGTAGAGTAATTGTTGTAGATCTGCATCTAGCTCAGCTACTTTTTGTCCTTGGGCTACAGTACGTATAATAATACCAAAACCTTTGGGCTGAATGCTTTGAACTAAGCGCTTGAGTCGACTTTTTTCTTTATTCTCTTCTATTTTTTGAGAAATTGATACTCGATCTGAAAAAGGCATAAGAACCATAAATCGGCCCGCTAAAGAAAGCTCTGAGCTAACGCGAGGGCCTTTTGTAGATATTGGTTCTTTTACTACCTGAACTAAGGTTGTATCCTGACTTTTTAAAATATCTTCGATGTTTCCATCTTTAGATATTTCATTTTCAAATCTAAATCTTTTAAGTAAATAATCTTTGTGTTTACCTGTAGTTATTTGTTTTATAAACTTTAATAAAGAAGGGAGTTTAGGTCCTAAATCGTGATAATGTAAAAAGCCATCTTTTTCATGACCGACATTTACAAAAGCAGCATTAAGTCCTGGAATAGGTTTTCTGATTTTAGCGATAAAAATATCACCTACAGAAAACTTGTTATCTTCAACTTCTTTGTTTAGCTCAATTAATTTTCCATCCTTGAGCAGGGCAAAATCAACAGCAGAGGAATTCGATCGGATAATCAGTTCTTTCTTCACTCTGATAATTTTTATAACTATAACTTTAAAGTTATAGTTGATTAAACAATAAATTTTAAGGTATTTAACCTGTGCTTTAGATTTTATCTAAAGCATTTCAATGAACGTGGGTTTAATTTTTTTGAGTGCAACACCGATATGCACTTAGGCTTTTTTATTTTTATGACGATTAGCTCTTCTACGTTTTTTTCGCTTATGAGTAGCAACCTTATGTCTTTTTCGTTTTTTACCGCTTGGCATATATGCTAGCTTTTAATTGTTATTAATTCAGTTATGATACAGCAACCTTAGCCTTAACTCCATTTACAAAAACTTTTGAAGGCTTAAAAGCAGGAATATTGTGCGCAGGTATTTTAACTGCTGTATTCTTTGATATATTACGTCCAGTTTTTTCTGCACGAGTTTTAATAATAAAACTACCAAAACCTCGCAAATAAACATTTTCTCCTTTTTCTAAAGAGCCCTTAACTTCAATCATAAACTTTTCAATAGTAGACTGTATGTCTGTCTTATCTATTCCTAGTTTATCTGAAATATTTGTTACGATATCAGCTTTAGTCATTATCTTGTGTTTTAGGTTATTAATTTCTTTAAAGGCTAGCAAATATATAAATTATTAACAATCTCTTAAGCATCTTTTTATATTTAAGTGAGTAGGGTATATTTGAAAGTATGATTTTTTCTCAAACATTAATGAATTGGTATGAAATAAACTCAAGAAACCTTCCTTGGAAAAAGACTAAAAACCCTTATAATATATGGCTTTCTGAGATTATATTACAACAGACTAGAATTGAACAAGGACTTCCGTATTATATTAAGTTTATAAAAGCATTTCCTACAATTCATGATTTAGCAAAATCAAAAGAAGAAAATATATATAAATTGTGGCAAGGGCTGGGCTACTATTCAAGAGCACAAAACCTACATTTAACAGCCAAGCGTATAGTAAATGAGTATAATGGAGTTTTTCCAAACTCTCATGAAGAGTTAAAAACACTTAGGGGTATTGGGGACTATACGGCAAGCGCAATAGCATCGATATGTTTTGATCTTCCAGAAGCAGTTGTTGATGGAAATGTTTTTAGATTTCTCAGCAGGTTTTTTGGGATAAAAACTCCAATAAACTCAAAGAAGGGGTTTAATGTATTTAAAATAAAAGCAAATAAATTAATAAAAGGTCAATCTCCAGGAGATTTTAACCAAGCATTAATGGATTTTGGTTCAATTCAATGTAAGCCAAGATCTCCTAATTGTGAAGATTGTGTTTTTTCAACAAAATGCTACGCTCTAAAAAATAAAAAAGTAGAGCTTTATCCTGTTAAAACAAATAAGTTAAAAATTAAAACTCGATATTTTAATTATTTAGTATTTCATAACTCTAAAAATCAAACAGTTCTAGAGCAAATAAATTTAAAGGGTATTTGGCATAAATTATATCAGTTCCCAATGATAGAATCTGAAGAAATACTTAAAGAACCTACAGGTGAATTTCAAAAAATAATTGCTAAATATTCGAATGAAACCGCAATAATAATTAATCCAATATTTGAAACACCTATTAAACACAAATTGAGTCATCAAAAATTAATCATTCAGTTTTGGAAAGTTAAGCTGTCCAATAATTCAATTCTTCCAATAGAAAAAAAAAAAGTGTTTTCATTTCCAGTTCCAATTGTAATTGAAAAATTTATGACACAATTTTATAAGACGCTCACTTGATTTTTTATCTTTGAACAGATTGAATTTATAAAATCATTATTATGAGTGGCACTTTAAATAAAGTTATGTTGATTGGGCATCTAGGAGATGATGTTAAAATGCATTATTTTGATGGAGGAGGCTGCGTAGGCAGATTTCCTCTCGCAACAAATGAAAGTTATACAAATAAAGCTACAGGAGAAAAGGTTTCACAAACAGAATGGCATAATATAATTGTAAGAAATAAGGCTGCTGAGGTTTGTGAAAAGTATATTGGAAAAGGAGATAAAATTTTTATTGAAGGTAAACTTAAAACAAGAAAATGGCAGGATCAGGAGGGAAAAGATAGATATAGTACTGAAATTGTCGTTAATGAGTTTACTTTTTTATCGGGAAAAGGTGATGTAGCTTCTCAAAAAACAGAAACACCAAATTCAAATCATGAAGTTAGTGATTCTGAAAAAGAAGAGGATTTACCTTTTTAAAAAATCATATTCCTAAATAATTTATGAACGTTTTCATTATTATTCAACTTCTCTTATTACTGATATTACTGACTATTTCAGCGTTAATATCAGGATCTGAAATTGCCTTTTTTTCGCTGAGTAATTCAGAAATAGAAAATAATTTTGATGAAAATGATAAAAAAGCTAAAATAATTAAAGACCTTCTTAAAAAACCAAAACGACTTTTAGCTACAATTTTGATTACAAATAATTTTATAAATATTGCAATAGTTTTAATTTTTGCAAACTTGAGTAGGCTTTTTTTTAAAGGAGTTTATAATCCAATCTTCACTTTAATTGTTGAAATTGGATTCATAACCATGACAATTCTTCTTTTTGGAGAAATTTTACCAAAAGTATATGCTAACCGTAATGCTCTCAGGTTTGCAAAATTAATGTCACAACCAATAAAAATATTAGACTCATATATTCTTTTTTTCTTGACGTCCCCTATGAGTAAAATGACTCATTTTTTAGAAAATAAATTTGGAAATCAAAATGAAAATTTCTCTGTTGATCAATTATCCCAAGCATTAGAATTAACATCAGATAAAGAGACAACAAAAGAAGAACAAAAAATCCTTCAAGAAATCGTGAATTTTGGAAATACTGACACAAAAGAAGTAATGTGTCCACGAATAGATGTCTTTGCATTATCTAAAAAGGAGACTTTGAAAGAGATAATACCAAAAATAATAGACAAAGGGTTTTCAAGAATACCAATTTTCTCAGATCACCTTGATAAAGTTGAAGGAATTTTATACGTTAAAGATCTTTTGCCCCATTTCAACAATTTTGACTTTAATTGGACTAAGCTATTAAAAAAACCATTTTATGTTCCTGAAAACAAAAAACTAGATGATTTATTGACTGAATTTCAGCAGAAAAAAATTCATTTAGCTATTGTTGTTGATGAGTACGGAGGAACTGCAGGACTTATAACTCTTGAAGATATTCTTGAAGAAATAGTTGGAGACATCAGCGATGAGTTTGATGAGTTGTCATTAAGCTATTCTCAGATTGATAAATACAACTATGTTTTTGATGGCAAAACAAGTTTAAAAGATTTTTATAAAGCACTTGAATTAAAGGACACTAACGCGTTTGATAAAATTCGTGCTGAGGCTGAAACACTGGCAGGTTTTTTACTGGAAGCTACACAAATCATACCTAAGCCTGGACAAAAATTTAAACTTGATGGATATGTTTTTGTAATAGAAACTATTGAGAACAAAAGAATTCAGCAAATTAAAGTAACTATTCCAAAAGATTAATGATTAGATATATTTTACTAATTATGGGATTAATTATAAGCTGTTCAGAAGTTGAGCAACCTAAACCAAGAGGGAAGCTATCTCTTAATTATCCAAAACCTGATTACAACAAAAATGATTTAGTAGCACCATTTAATTATGAGTACAATTCATATGCAAGAATAATAAATGTTCCAAAAGGACAAAATTTATTTTACCCAAGATTAAAAGCGACGCTATATCTTTCATATTCACCGATCAAAAACAATCTAGATTCACTTTTAAACGATGCTTATAAATTACCGTCAAAACACTTAAGAAAGGCAAAAGAAATCCCCGAAAGGATATTCATCAATAAAGAAAAAAAAGTCTATGGAACAATGTTTAATGTTGTAGGTGATGCAGCTTCTCAAATTCAATTTTTTCTAACGGATAGTAGTTACAATTTTTTAATAGGCTCATTATACTTTTATGCTAAGCCAAATTATGATTCAATATTACCTGCAGTAAAATATATTGAAAGAGATATTATTAAATTAATTGAAACGCTTGAGTGGAATTAGAAAGCTCAAAAAAAATCTTAAAAAATTTCTAAGTACATTTATATGAAAATCAATAATTTTTTATGAAAAACCTTATATTTCTGTTAATTAGCCTTAATTGTTTAAGCGTTTTCTCTCAAAAAATATATATGGACATTTTATCATCTATAGACGATAAAAAAATGAAATATGAAACTACTGCTAAATCAATATGGAATTTGGCTGAAATAGGTTTTCAAGAAAATGAAAGCAGTGCAATTCTTCAAGAAATTTTAAAAGAAGAAGGGTTTGTCATTGTAAATGGAGTGGCTGGAATACCAACAGCTTTTGAAGCTACGTTTGGAAAAGGCTCCCCTGAAATAGCGATTCTAGGAGAATATGATGCTTTACCCGGTTTGTCTCAGCAAGCAACCCCATATAAGATGTCAAGTAACGGTAAGGCTGGGCACGCCTGTGGACATCATCTTTTTGGCACAGCATCTGCTGCTGCTGCAATAGCTATAAAAAATTATATAGTTAAAAATAAAAAAAGTGGTACGATAAAGTTTTTTGGTTGTCCAGCTGAAGAAGGTGGTTCTGGAAAAGTCTATATGACAAGAGCAGGTTTATTTAATAATTCTGATATTGCTCTTCATTGGCACCCTTCATCTATAAATGGTGCAAGTCCAAAACCTGCTTTAGCAAATAAATCAGCCAAATTTAGATTTTATGGAATTGCTGCTCATGCTGCAGCTGCCCCAGAAAAAGGAAGATCTGCTCTGGATGCAATTGAAGCAATGAATTCTATGGTGAATATGATGCGTGAGCATGTAGATCAAAGCACCAGAATACATTATGTAATCACTAAAGGGGGTGAAGCTCCAAATGTAGTCCCAGACTTTGCAGAAGTATACTATTATTCAAGACACACCAGAAGGGATGAGGTTATTAAGGTTTTTGATCGAATTGTAAATGCTGCTAAAGGAGCTGCTTTGGGAACAGGAACAACTATGGATTATGAAATGATTGGAGGAGTCCACGAACTTCTTCATATAGAGTCACTACAAAAACAAGTTCATAAAAATTTAGAAAAAATAGGAGGATATAATTACTCTAAAGAAGAGAAAAACTTTGCTGAAAAAATATCAGAAAGCTTGGGTTTAAAACTGAATACAGAATATGTAGAGGGAGTTCAACCCTATAATTCTTCAATTGAAGCTAAAGGATCTGGATCAACTGACGTAGGAGATGTTAGTTTTGCATTACCTACAGTTGGGTTTAATGCTGCCACGTGGGTTCCTGGAACGCCGGCACATAGCTGGCAGGCAGTTGCAGCTGGAGGAACAAGTATCGGAATTAAAGGAATGTTAACTGCTGCCAAAACTTTAGCGCTGACTGGAATGCAACTGATAGACAACCCTAAATTAATAGCTAATGCAAAAAAAGAATTTATTTTAAAACGAGGGAAAGACTTTATATATACACCTTTAATAGGCGATCGAAAGCCAGCATTAAATTATAGAAACTAATGACTTATAAATTAAATATTTTATTTTTATTTTTCGCACAAGTCCTTTTTGGACAGGTCTATCAATGGAGCATTAATGATTCTGATTTGACAACTACATTCAAAGTTCAAATGGATTCAAATTATTTGATAGAAACTGTTTACCAAGATAATCCATCTAAATTTATAAGTACTCGAGGTGGATTTTACGAAACAAAAAATAATTTATTAATTGTTAAGCTAGAGTTTAATTCGAATTATAATAATGATAGCATCACTAATTTAGAATACGTTCTTCCTGAAAAAGCAAAAATAGTTACAAGTTCAAAATTAGAGCTAGATGGAAAATGGTTAATGGCAGGGAGGGTTAATGCTGAAGGTGAAGAGAGAAGAAGAGATATAAGTCGTGCAAGAAAAACTTTAAAATTTTTAACAAATGGTTTTTTTCAATGGACAGCATTTAATACTGAAACATTTCAATTTTTTGGATGTGGAGGAGGGCAATATTCCGCTAAAGAAGGAAATTATAAAGAGTCGATAGTCTACTTTTCAAGAGACAATACTAGATCTGGCCAAACACTTTCATTTAAATATGATCAAAAAGATAATGATTGGCATCATACTGGATTTAGCAGTAAAGGAAAGCCTTTACATGAGATATGGACCTTAAGAAAAAAAGAATAGTGGAAACAGTAAGCGAGCTTTTAAAAATTTTACGATTAAAAAGAATAAGTGAAACAAAGTTTGTAGGCCAAAATTATCCTGCTTCCTGGGGACGAGTTTTTGGAGGTCAAATTTTGGCACAATCCCTTCATGCAGCTTATCAAACAGTTCCAAATACAAGAATTGCTCACTCTCTACACGGATATTTTATTTTAATGGGAGATATTAATTTACCAGTAGAATATGAAGTTGATAAAATTCGTGATGGAAATAGTTTTACAACAAGAAGGGTAGTTGCTTATCAAAATGGAAAAGCAATTTTTAATATGGCAGCATCTTTTCAAAAAGAGGAAAATGGAGTTGATCATCAGATTGATGCGCCAAACATTTTACCTCCTGAAGTACTCAGAAGTGATATGCAACAGGTGGAAAGTATAAAGCATAAAAATCCAAATTATTATAAAAGTTTAAAAAAGGCTCAACTCAAAATGTTTGATATTAGGCCAGTAGAGATAATGTCTCATATAGAAACAAAAAATACTATTCCTTATAGTCATGTTTGGTTAAAAACAAAAGAAAAGAATCAAATAAGCTTACCTGAAAAACAGCAATTACTAGCATTTTCTTCTGATATAAATTTAATTGCTACTGCAACAAAACCTCACAGAGAAAAAATTAATCAAAAACCAGTTTTTATTGCAAGTATTGACCATGCAATGTGGTTTCATAGAGATTTTGAAATTGACGATTGGTTATTGTATGCAATGGATAGTCCAAGTGCATCATCAGCTAGAGGATTTACTAGAGGTAGTATTTTTTCAAAATCAGGAACTTTGATTGCATCAGTAACTCAAGAAGGCTTGATTCGAATTAAAAGATAAAATAAATTATATTTAAGTTGTGAAAAACAATGACTACTCATATAGACCCTTACCCCATTTTCTTACTATTTCAAAAAGTAAAATTGAAGGAATAGGAGTTTTTGCAAAGGAGAATATTGACAAAGGAACTGACCTTGGAATGTCTCATGTTTTTGACTCTAGATTTCCAGATGGATATATTCGTTTGTCATTAGGAGGGTTTATAAATCATCATGAGATCCCAAATTGTAAAGCGGAAATATATAATAATGATTCCGAGATAGGATTGGTTAGACACATAAGATTAATTACTGCAAAAAAAATAAAAAAAGGGGATGAGTTAACTGTAAGATATATTATTAATATTTTGGATAATCCTAATTGGGAATTTGAGTATGAAGTTTCTCAATAAAAATCCGTGCACGATTTTAATTTAAAAAAAAGTACACGGATTAACAAAATCAATTAAACATTAAATGATAAAGCCTATTAAGACCTTAAAGATAAATATCAAAGTGTTAAGAAAACCCCAAGAGAGGGTTAAAGTCTAGTTAAAAAAATAGTGATGTTGAAAAAAATTATAATTCTTGGACTTCTATTTTTTATTGGATGTCAATCTAGTAAAAATGAAAACTATTCAAATGGCAAAGAATTTTTCTTAAATTTCGACAATGTTCTTTCTTCTGAAGGGTACGCTAAAACAATATATTTTTATAAAGACAAAAAAGGATTATGGAGAAATCATGAAGATGCCTTAGTTAATGTTAACATTCCATATAAAGATAATTTTTTTTCATATAGTAATTTTTTTCTGAATAAGAATAAGGGAAATGAAAAAGGAACTAATTCTAGGTATATTTCTAAATATAAAAATGGGGTTCAAATTAATGAATATTATGAGCTGGATAATATTGTTGTAAGTTCAATCTCATATTCTAACCCTATTTATATTATTTTTTTAAATCAGAACAGAGTCGTGTATAAAAGCGAGTTGTACTCTTCTGAAGGAATTCTAATAAAAGGATCTAACAAAGATTTTTTACAACAAATTAGAAGAGTAATAGATTGACCTTTAGACCTATAAATCATATTCTCTTTTTAATATTGAAATATGTCTTTTTAACCGTTCAACATCAAATTCTATCGTTCCATTATACACCCCCCTTATGTGTCCATTATGGTCAACCAAAATAAAGTTTTCCGTGTGAATAAATTCTGATTTATTTTGATTTTTATAATAGTTTTCATCAGCAAAATATCCATTTCTTGCCAGATCATATATTTTATCTTTGTCACCAGTTAATAGGTTCCATTTTGAAGAATCAATTTTATTAGCTATTGAGTAGTTTTTCAACTGCTCTACTTTATCAACCCAGGGCATAACAGAAAAAGAAACTAATCTAATATTAGAATCGGACTTATAATATTCTTGAATACTATGCATGTTTTTGGTTAGTTTAGGACAAATACCTGGACAGGTTGTAAAAAAGAAATCTGCTATTTGAATTTTCCCATTATAATGTTCATTAGTTATAGTTTTATCATTTTGATTTTTAAATGAAAATGAAGGTATTTTATGGCCTTTAGAGGTCCAATCTGGAGTTAATTCGGGAGTATTGAAATATGGCAAATAGTTTGCCTTTATATTTTTTTCATTTTGTTTATTATCAGGCTTACAATTAAACACAAAACAAAACAAAAATAATAATGAGTATATACGCATGATCTAATTATTTTTCAATTCAAGAGAAGAAACTCCTTCACATTTTTTTAAGCCAATAAGCCCATATCTTTCTCCATTAACTACAAAATAATTTGCTCTTATTGAGCCATCATTTCTCCATAATTTTTGAGTCCCACTTTCCATTCCGTTTTCATAATTAAATGATTTATAAACATTTCCAGAATTAAACCACTCATTAGCTGGGCCATTGTGCTCACCCTTTTGATTAAAAAAGTATTTAAATTTAAGGTTTCCATTTCTCCAATAACCTAAATGTTCATTTATTTTTTTACTTTTTGAATACCATCTAAGAGATGCTTCTGCTCCAGACTCATACCAGTATTTTTCATGACCATGTTTTAATCCATTTAAGTATTGGATCTCAGATTTTATTTTTCGAGTATTATAAAATTCAGTTAAATGTCCTGAAAAAGTTTTTGCCTTATAGAATAAAACACCATTATCTGTCGATAGATTTGGGTCATTTAAGTCAATAATTAATACTGTATTCTTGCAAGAGAATAAAATTAAAATTAAAAAGTTTTTTAAAAATCTCACTTAATTAGAAATGTTGCCTGGCGTCCCGTAAAATCCACTTCCATTGACATAAGGATCATCGCTGGTTACGTGATAATGGTAAATTCCTGCTGGAAAATCATTAGTTGGACTAATATGCCCATGGTATAAGTCTAAGTCTGAACTTGATAATATTTGACCGTTTTCTAAAGGCCCATAAACTGGAAATCCATCTGCTAGAATTCCCAAAAAAGCATCTTGACCAAATCGATCAGTTAAATATTTTGGCTCTATATGGTAATGATATGCACCCTGAGGTTGTGGATGTCCTAACCACTGATCAAAACTATTTATCTCTCTTGTCAAAGGCTGATCAGGGCCTGCATATTGATTGTAAAAAACAACACCATTTCTAGACACTCCCATTGCTCCGAGTGGGGTTGGGCTATGATTAGATGCTTCAGAAGGAAAAAGAGGCATAGAGAGAGTTATATTTTGAGATAAAATCCTGTTTGGATTTAAATTAAAATCTGGATTTGAACCGGTATAATTCTCATGTAATGGATTGCTTTCATTCCAATATGGACTAGAATGATCTGGAAGATCATCAGTTGTGAAAACAACTCTATTAGATGAGGTTTGATAGCTTAAACCACTACCCACAAATTTTGAAAGAACAGGAGTTATATCATAATTTGAAGAATTATTTTCTTCATATGATTCTTCATCTGAATTTGAACAATTAGAAAACAAACAAGTTATAAGAAAAAAGGAAAAATATTTTATTTGAGTAAAAGATAAATTCATTATTTTAGATTTTAATAAAGTAAATATAATGTTGAGCTTTTTAACCCCCTTTATTTTAACTTTTATTTATAAAAATATTTAAAATTCAATTCGCAAGGGTTTATTAATATCATACTCTATTTAAAATAAAATAAAATATCATGACATCATCTACGCCTATTGTGCCCTCTTTAATTGGGAATTCTTGGAAATTAATAAATACTGAAAAATATACAAATGTTTTTAATCCTGCAACTGGTAATATCATTGCTAAAACACCTATGTGTGACTCTATGTTAGTTTCAAGAGCAATTGAATCATCAAAAAAAGCATTTGTAAGTTGGTCAAATGAACCTGCAACAAAGCGTGCTGGCATCATGCATAATTATAGAAGCCTTATTAAGGAAAACTTTGAAGACATTGCTAAGTTAATCTCAACTGAAAATGGTAAGACTATGGCGGAAGCTAGGGGAGATATTCAAAGAGGTTTTGAAGTTGTTGAATTTGCTTGTGGAATTGCAGAACATCAAAAAGGAGAATCTCTTTCTCAAGTATCAGAAAATATTGACGCATTAAGTATAAGAGAACCTCTTGGAGTATGCGCAGGAATAAGCCCATTTAATTTTCCAGCAATGGTTCCTATGTGGATGTTTCCCATTGCTTTGGCCTGTGGAAATACTTTTATTTTAAAGCCCAGTGAAAAGGTTCCTTTAACAGCAGTTAAATTAGTCGAACTACTTCAAGAGGCTGAATTACCTGAAGGAGTTATGAATTTAATACATGGAGGAAAAGAAGCTGTAGACACCCTATGCACTCACCCTGATATATCTGCTATTAGTTTTGTTGGATCTTCATCAATAGCAAAGTATGTTTATGCGCTCGGTAGTCAAAATGGTAAACGGGTTCAAGCTGGGGGTGCTGCAAAAAACGCTTTAGTTGTAATGCCAGATGCTGACCCAGAAGCTACTTTAAGAGCCGTAATGAGTGCTTCTTTTGGTTGCGCAGGTCAGAGATGTATGGCTGGATCTCTTCTAGTAGGAGTAGGTGATATTGGAAAATCATTAAAAGATAAAATGCTAGCAGCAATGGATGATTTAAAGGTTGGTGACCCGTTACTTGATTTAGAGACCAATATGGGACCTGTAATTGATAAAAACTCACAAGAAAGAATAGCTGGAGTGATTGACAAAGTTTCCAAAGAAGCTGAGCTTGTTAGAGATGGAAGAAATCTTTTAAATAATAAAGGTTTTTTTGTGGGTCCAACTCTTTTTACTGACGTTACTCCTAAAACAACAATTTTTAAACATGAAGTTTTTGGCCCTGTACTATCAATGATGAACCCTAAAAATCTTGAACAAGCTATATCTTGGATTAATGAGTTAAATTATGGAAATGGCGCTAGTATATTTACTCAAAGTGGAGCAGCAGCCAAAGAGTTTAGGTCAAATGTTAAATGTGGAATGATTGGAATTAATGTTGGAGTTCCAGCGCCAATGTCAATGTTTCCATTTTCTGGCTGGAATGATTCCTTTTATGGAGATTTACACATGCAAGGAAATGAAGGAGTACAATTTTACACAAGACAAAAAGTAACCCTTACCAGGTGGGATAATACCTATGAAAATAAATCTGGCTGGTAAGAATGATATATAACTTTTGGAGCGCGTGCTAGAAATCAACTATGACTTAGAAGGCATCCTAAATTGAATAATAATTGAGGAAATTATTGTAATTAATCCAATTAAAATTATTGAAAAGTTAACACCAAAAAAATCTGCCGTAATACCTGAAATTATTGCTCCAATGGCATAACCTAAGTCTCTCCAAAGTCTGAAGGCGCCAATGCTTTCTGCTCTTTGTAGGGGCGAAGATTCTTCAGCAATTACAGTTAAAAAAGTTGGATATACTATTGCGGTTCCTATACCTAAGAGTATACTCAATGAAAGAAGTAGTATAAAGTCACTTATAAACGGCAAGAATAGAATAGAAATACCCTGCACAAACATTCCCCAAAATAACATCTTTTTTTTTGAATAAAAATCAGACATTTTACCAGTAAATAGTTGACCAATACCCCAAAATGTTGGATAAGCAGCTGCAATTAAGCCAATTTGTTCTGTATCAAGATTGATTGATAGTAAAAGAATTGGAAGTAAACCCCATATCATTCCATCGTTGAGATTATTCACTAATCCAGCTTGAGTAACAGAGCTAAGTGTTTTGTTTTTAAATGTTGTTTCCATAAACACATTTTCAAAAGAACTCGATTTGCTTATTTTTGATTCAATTTTAATAAATGATTTGGTTTCTTTGACAAATAAAATTGTCATTAAAAGTCCTGATATAGCAACGACTGTTCCAATATAAAAAGGATAAGGAGTTATTCCATACTTGTTAGCAATATAGCCACTTAAATAAGCTGTTATTCCTACGGCTAAATATCCTGAAAATTCATTTAAACCCATTGCAAATCCTCGATCCTTTTCACCTACTAGATCTATCTTCATGTTAACTGTACTGCTCCATGTAAGTCCTTGATTTATTCCTAATAAAATATTTGCAAAAATTACCCAACCCCAAAAATTCGCATTTATTAAAATTACAGGAACTGGTATTGCAAAGAGCCATCCAATAATTAATAATTTTTTTCTCCCCAATGAGTTGGCCAATTTACCAAAAGCATAATTTGTGAGTGCTTTAGTTATACCAAAAGCTATTATAAAAGATAGAATAGCTGATTTTGATGATATATTAAAATTTTCGGATGCAAACTGAGGGATAATAGTTCTTTCAATCCCAACCATTCCTCCAACAAAAGCATTAATAACTACTAATAAAATAAATTGAGTTAAGTTTTCCTTTAGGCCTTGTCTTTCTGTTTTATTAGTCAAAATCGAGATTTATATCTTTTAAATTTTAAGTTCAATTCTTGCAATAATGAAAACCCAATAACATATAAACACTCTTCATCATTATCAAAATTATAATGGAATAAAACCGGTTATGTAATAACCAATTTCATCATCTGCTATCATTTCGACCATATCAAAAAACGAATCTTTTGGATAACCATACCTTGAGTCATATTCAACTCCAAATGAGAAAGGGTCTTTGTAAATTCGTCTTTCAATTTCGTTAAATAAATCATTTACGGTTAAAGGCCATCCCTCATAGCCCCATTCTTCATTACCAGCTACTGATTCAATTTCGCCTTCATTCACTGTAACTAAAAAGGGGTCAAAAAACACACAAAAACAGCTAACACTAAAGCTCATTGAATAAGAGGTGGTATTTGAATCCAGCCACTTCTTTTTATTTAAATTAAGCTCTTCTATGGCTGAGCATATTTTTTCAGAGTATTCACACTCTATTAAAGTTTCATCTTTTGAACAAGAAAGTATGAAAAAACAAAAAAAAAGGGTTGAAATAATTCTCATAATGCAAACAATGTTTAATTAAATCATTTTTTGATATTTTTCATCAAGATTGTTATTGATTTTATCAGTTCTCCAGTTGGATTATGAGCTATATATCGCATTTTACTTTTAGTTCCTAGTGCTTTCATTTTAGAATGAATATGAAATTTTGTGCAAAAGTAGAGCTAACCTTTTAAATAATCATAGATAAATGATCATTTTTTTATTTGTGAAATCAGTTATTTTTTTTAGAGAATAATTTCTTTTTATCAATAGGCTTTCTAATAGACTTTAAAGTAGTAGTTCTTGCTTTTTTTAAGGAACCAGATTTCTTAGCACCCCTATTTGTTAGAGTGTTATTTATAGCGCTTGGATAAGTAGATTTTTTTGTTTTAGTCGACTTAGAGTGAGAATTAACTGAATTTATTACTTTGGACTTAGATGAGTTAACTCTGGTGACTGCTCTTTTATCTGGTTTTAAACTTGACCATGATGGATTATCATCTGATTTTACTATTTTCCAATTTTTAGAATAAAACTTTTCAGACTTATCGGTTTTAGATTTTTGAGCGAATGAAATGCTTACTGAAAACAGTAAAAGGACGATAAATGCGCTAATTTTTTTCATTGCTCAGTGTTTTATAACTATCTAATATAATTAATTTAAAAGATTTAAAAAATTATAATGGTAGAATTTATTTTTTTAGTGAAATAGGATTTGCTAAATCAGAAGTCACATATGCATCTGGATTAACTTCTTTTATAGTTTTAATTACATCTTTTCTTTTCCTTCTTGGAATAATACTCCAACAAATTCTAACCTCTCCGTCTCTTCCTTCACCATTTATGACAGTTACAAGATATCCTTTTTCTCTCAAGGCAAATGCTATGCTTGGTGAATCTATAGAAGAAAAAACTCTAATAACAATATTTCCTACTCCAATTATGTTTTCAAGATAAGACCCAAGAAAAGTTCCTGAAGCGAATCCTAGCGCATATCCAACTATTAAAATGGGATCATCAACATCTCTTACTACTTTTGATACTGCTATCACCCATATTCCAGACTCCACTAATCCAATTAAAGCAGCATAAAACGATTTGTTTTTACTAACAAGTAAAGCTCTTATTGTACCAAGACTTTGATCGGCTAATCTTAGAAAAAAAATAGATATAGCCGATATTAAAATTTCCATGAATCTTTAATTAATGTAAATAGCTCCAATGCCATTTTTTTGGCAATCTACATTAAATTGAATGATTTGTGGTTTTATTATATTGTTTGCTTGATATTTATATTTATTCCATTTTTTATTTAGTTCAATCCGTTTATTTTTAGCTCCATTTGTAACTCTGGGCAACTCACTATCTACCGCGTTTATTAAAGTCAAATAGTGCGCAGTGAAGCCGTTTTCAAAGTTTTCAACATCATCATAAGCCTTGGAAAGCCTTTGAACCATTATTTTGTCCCATTTTTTTAACTCTAAAACTAAATTTTCAGCTTTTTCAGAAAGCTCTTTTTCACCATTTGATTTTAAAACTAAATTTAAAAGATTTAATTGATTTTCAATTTTATGAAAATCATTTGTCATATTAGTCATTTCATTATATGTTTTTTCAACTCCCGACATAAAGACTTCATATGATTTATAATCTTTTACTGAAACTGATTTCATAGGATTATTAACTATTTGAGATTTAATTTCAAAGTTTTTATCTAAATACGATAGTGAAACTTTATAGCTTCCTGGAATTGCTTTGTGTCCCCTAAAACTCCCTTCAATATAGGCTTCAGGAATTCCTTTTAATAAAGAATATCTCAAATCCCAAACAAACCTATTAATACCTTTATTTGATGATAAAATATTTTTTTTGGGCGGTCCCCCCTCATAATCAACATAAGTGGAGTCTGAAATTGAGCTAAATGTGTTTACTATTTTACCATTTAAATCTGAAATAGTAAGTTTCACTTCTTCGCTATTTTGAAGCTTAGGTAAGTTATAATAAAACACCATTCCACTAGCTGGATTAACTCCTTGTAATAAATCTGTTCCAGTAGCAGAATTATTATTCATAGAACTATACCAATTCGGGACAAGTGTTTTTTGAGTATTAAACAACTTGCCTTCAGAATTTTTAGAATCATATTGTCTAAGTAAATTAAGATCATCAAGAATCCAAAAAGCTCTTCCTTGAGTTGCCACTACAAGATCACTGCCTTTTACTTTCATGTCAGTAATAGGAACTACAGGCAAGTTTAAACTTAACTTGGACCAATTAACTCCTCCGTTCCAAGAAACATATAAACCGTTTTGAGTACCAGCATATAGTAAATTCTTTCGAGAAACATCTTCTCTAATTACCCTTGTGAAATCACCAATTAAAATTCCTTTAGAAATATTCTTCCATGTTTCACCATAATTATTAGATTTATATATAGAAGGAGTATGGTCATTAAATTTATAACGAGTAGCTGCTATATATACAGTTGCAGGATCATGAGGAGAAACCTCAATTGCATTGATCAATGTTTCATTTAGACCTTTAGGAGTAATGTTTTTCCATGTCTCTCCATTGTCTCTTGTAATATGAACAAAACCATCATCGCTCCCTGTATAAATTAATCCAGCTTCATGGGTTGATTCATTCACATAGCTTAATGTGCCATAATTCTCTGCTCCAACAGCCTCTACAGTGTATGGGCCCCCTCCTTTCCCTTGTTTTTGATCTTGGTTTCTAGTTAAATCTGGAGATATTACGTCCCAAGAAATACCATCATCTTTGGTTCTAAGCAAGTATTGAGCTCCATGATAATAAGTGTTAACTTCATGCTCAGATTTAATAATAGGGGCATTCCAATTAAACAAATATTTCATATCTCTTGCAGCTAAGCCTAGATATAAATTTGGCTCAATCATGATCTTTGTACTTTGCTTTGATTCAGTATCTAGCATTTCTATTGATCCTAAATAGCTTCCACCCACAGCCTTTATTGGGTTGTCAGGATCAAAAGCTATAAAGGCACTTTCTCCTCCAGCAGAAGCAGTCCAATCTTGTTCATTTATGCCTCCAGAGCCAATTCCAATGCTTGCAATTTTCACAGAGCTATTATCTTGTTGCCCTCCGTATACATTGTAGGGAAATAAATTATCTGTTATTACCCTGTAAAACTGTCCAGTAGGCATATTGTCAATTCTAGACCAGTTTTTTCCTCCATCAAAAGTTATTTCAGAACCCCCATCATTCGAAATGAGCATATTTTTAGAGTTCTCAGGGTTAATCCACAAATCATGATAATCTCCATGATGTGTCTCTACTTCTTCCCAATCAACACCTCCATTAATGGACTTATAAGTGGAGGCACTTAATACATACACAACATTTTCATTATTTGGATCAAGAGCTAATTCAATATAATACCAGGCTCTTTGGAGTAGTCGGTGGTCATTAGTAATTCTACTCCATGAATCCCCCCCATCTTTTGAAAGAAATAACCCCCCTTTTTCTTTTTCTGAATCACTTTCAATTAATGAATACACCCAATTTGAATTTGCAGGAGAAACAGCTATTGCCATTTTTCCTTTTTCTTTTGGAATACCATTTTCTATTTTCTTCCATGTTTCACCAGCATCAATAGATTTATATAATCCACTGCCTGGCCCTCCACTTATCACTTTCCATGGAGTTCTCATATGATCCCACATTGCAGCATATAAAACATTGGGATGATTAATATCTATAGATAATTCACTTGCCCCAGTAGAGGAATTTATATACAAAACATTTTTCCAAGATTTCCCTCCATCCTTTGATTTGTATATCCCTCTTTCATTTGATTTACCATGTAATGCTCCTTGAGCCGCGACCCATAAAATATTTGGATTTTCAGGGTGTATTTGTATTCTAGAAATATGTTGTGTTTTTTTTAAACCAATATTTGTCCAGGTCAAGCCTGCGTCTATTGATTTATAAACACCGTCACCATGAGCAGTCATTACGCCTCTGGGAGCATGTTCACCCATGCCAACGTAAACTATGTTTGGATTACTAATTGACACAGAGATTGCACCAACTGATCCAGATGAAAAGAATCCATCAGATATATTCTTCCAATGTTGTCCTGCATCATTTGTTTTCCAGACCCCACCTCCGGTTGTGGTCATATAATATGTTAGAGGGTCTCCATTTACTCCAGAACCAGCATTAGATCTTCCACCTCTAAAAGGGCCAATATTTCTGAATTTGAGAGTGTTGAATATTGAGTCTAAAGTTTGGCTTTGAGAGGTCAAAGAACAAAGTGTAAATAGTAATACAAAAACGTGATTTTTCATGGCATGAATATTTAGTGGATATAAATTAAAAAACACTATTAAAAACAGAAGGTAACTATAATATATTTTAACATTAATATTTTTATTATCTTAATAAAAAAACAAATTAAATGAAAAAAATATTTACTCTAATAGTAGTATTTTTTTGTTTTCAGTTAACAGCTCAAGATGAAGAAAATAACACAAATGAAATTGAATTTTCTGAGGAAGAACAATCTGTAAAAAGAATATCTTTAGGTTTAAAATTAGGTGTTCCAAATATGGCTTCAGGAACATTTGAGTATGTTCTTCCTGTTTTAAATAATCGAATTGCACCCTATATTAATTATGGTGCATATGATCTGAAAGTGGACATGACAGAAATTGACCTCTCTTATTCAGAATTTGGCGCCAAATATTATTTTAATGAAAAAGGAAAAGGTTTTTATGCAGGTTTAGGAATTTCTAGCTTTTCTTCCTCTCTCGTTTATAATGATGTAAGTTTAAGTGGAGGAATGACTGGTACAGGATCAGTGGATTTAAATATTGATACTACAATATTAAAAATTGGAGTAAAAACTGGAGGAACACTTTATTTTAGTTTTGAATTAGGATATGGATTTGGAACGATTCCTGACTCCTTAACTTTTAATGCAACTTCTGGGTCAGTATCAGAGTCTGTAACAGAAGAAATACCAAGTATACCTGGAATTGGAGCTGGAGGAATTGTAGTAGGTAATATTGGGCTTGGAATCTCATTTTAAAACTTACTATTAAATTAAAAAGAAAACCACGGCTTTAAAAAGGTAAATTATTTAGATCTACATTTCCTCCTGAGATTATTATTCCCAGTTTTTTAGCTTTAAAAAAATCTTTATTTTTTAAAACTGCAGCTAAAGGAAGAGCGCATGAGGGTTCACATATTATTTTCAACCTTTCCCAAATAATTTTCATGGATTCAATTATTTCATTTTCAGTAATTCTAATTATTGAATGGACTTCTTTTTGAATTATTGGAAAATTTTTATCCCCCAACTGAGTTTTAAGTCCATCTGCGATTGTATTGGTGGTTTTGTTAGTTTCAATTTTACCGCTTTTTAAAGAACGATAAGCATCGTCAGCTTCAAAGGGCTCAGCTCCAATAACTTTACAATTTTTACCAAAATATTTTGCAGCTATTGCACTTCCCGCAATAAGACCACCTCCGCCAACAGGAGTAAGGATATATTCTAGATCATCATATTCATGTAATAGCTCTTTACAAGCAGTTCCTTGTCCAAGAATTACGTTATTATCATTCGAAGGATGAATAAAAGTAGCACCTTTTGATTGTTCAATTTCTCTAGCAGCAATCTCTCTTGCTTTTAGATTTGGCTCACATTCAATCAGCTCTCCCTTATAACCTTTTACAGCAGTTTTTTTTATTTCTGTTGCATTAGAGGGCATAACTATATATGCTTTTATACCGATACTACTTGCCGCTAAAGAAAGAGCCTGAGCAAAGTTTCCTGAAGAATGGGTGACAACACCTCTTTTTTTCTGATTTTCGGTAAGTTGTAAAATAGCATTAGCAGCACCTCTCATTTTAAAAGCTCCCATTTTTTGAAAATTGTCACACTTAAAATAAAGATCAGCACCAGCCATTTTATTTATTTGAGTAGATTTAAGAATGGGGGTGTTATGAATAAAAGGTTTTATCCTATCGTGACAATTTAATAGATCTGATTTATTCATTCAACTTTTTATTTAATATCAATTTCTTGATTGAGTTTGATATTTCTTGAAGAAGCACCTATTAAAATGGAATAGTCACCTTTCTCTAAACTCCAGTCATTAAATTCCTCACTCCAATAGGATAGATCAGAAATAGGGATATTAAAATTCATTTTAATAGTTTCTCCAAGATCCAACAATTTTGTTTTTGAAAATTCTTTTAATTCTTTTATTGGACGATCAATCTTAGAATTATTTTTTGAGATATACACTTGAACAATTTCTTTACCTTTTTGATTCCCAATATTTTTGACATTTAAAGACATCTTAATTGTATCTATTTTTTTAATTATTTTAAGGTCAGAATATTCAAAATCTGTATAAGAAAGTCCGTATCCAAAGGGATATGATACTTCTATATTGTTTTTGTCAAAATGTCGATATCCAACATAGATCCCTTCTTTATAAAGAGTATAATCTTTATTTTTAATTTTTTCCTCCTCAGCCTTTTCTTCACTAATAAGCCCAGATATTACATCTGATAAATTTAGTTGCTCTCCATCCATAGGAAAATTTAATGAAGATTTATGGTCATTTATATCATTTGGAAAAGTCATTGGTAGCTTACCACTTGGATTTATTTTTCCAGTTAAAATATCTACCACAGAATTACCACCTTCTTGTCCACCTTGCCAGGCCAATAAAATGGCATCTGGTAAATCTTTCCAGGAAGCAGTTTCGATTACTCCCCCAATATTGAGAATAACAACCACTTTTTTTCCTAAGGAATGATAAACTTTACAAGTATTTAGTATCATCTCTTTTTCTGTTTTAGAAAGTAAAAAATCACCTTCAACTTTTCTGTCAGCTATTTCTCCACTATTTCTTCCAATCGTTATAATTGCTATATCTGCTGTTTTACTTGTTTTTTCAATTAACTCAATAGGATACTCTAAATCCATAGGAATTGGAGGATTCATAATTGTCATAGCTGTTTCTATTGCTCCACCACCTTTTTGTTTTTTATTCGGATTGTTTTGAATTTTTTTTTCATAATGATTTAAAGCGATTTCATTTAGGATAAAGCCTTTATCTTTTAAAGCTTCGTCTAATGCAACAGTGTAGGCTTCATCAACATCGCCAGAACCTGTTCCCCCAGAAATAAAGTCATAAGAAGTAGCTCCTATAAGGGCAATATTAATAACATTATTCATTGGAAGGGTCTCATTGTTTTTAAGCAATATCATTCCTTCAGCAGCAGCTTTTCCTGAGATAATAGCATGGTTTTTTAGATCTGGATTGTCATCATATTTATAATTTTGCATTTTTCTAGACTTGAAAATAAGTTCTAAAATTCGTTTAACAGATGCATCAATATTTATTAAAGGCAGACTTCCATCTTCAGCAGATTTTTTTAATTCGTTCCAACTATTTTTTGTTCCAGGTTCAATTAAATCATTCCCTGCATTTATAATTGCCGTAGCACTTTTTCCTCCGAACCAGTCTGTCATAACAACGCCATCAAAACCCCATTCATTTTTTAAAACATCTGTTAAAAGCCTTTTGTTTTCAGGCGCATATGTACCATTAATTTTGTTGTAGGAAGTCATTATTGTCCATGGTTGAGACTTCTTCACAATAATTTCAAATCCTTTTAAATAGATTTCTCTTAAAGCTCTTTCAGAAACTATAGCGTCATTAATGTTTCTGGATGTTTCTTGATTATTGGCAACAAAATGTTTTGGGGATGTTCCGACTCCGTTAGACTCTATTCCATTAATCATCGCAGCTCCTATATGTCCTGTTAAAAAAGGGTCTTCTGAATAATATTCAAAATTTCTACCACATAGTGGATGCCTATGAATATTAACTCCAGGACCTAATATAACATCAATTCCATAACTTAGAGCTTCATTTCCCATTGCAAATCCAACATTTTGAACTAAATCTTTATCCCAGCTAGAGGCAAGTAATGTAGCGATTGGAAATGCAGTGCAATAGTACTTTTTCTTATCATTTTCTCTTGTCGAAAGTATTCGAAGTCCAGCAGGTCCGTCAGATAAATAGATTTCTGGAATACCTAATCTTGACGTGGAAACAATAGTCCCTACAGCACCAGGTATTCCATCAGGGGACATTCCAATTCCTGAACTCATTCCTGAGCCTTTGAGCATACGAACTTTTTCCTCTTTCGTTAATTTTGAAAGCAAATCAGAAACTCTTAGTTCAATGGGTTTTCTATCATCTTCGTAGATGTCTAACTGTTTGTTTCCATTTCGATCTAAAAACTTATATCCATTTATATTTAATTCTATAATTTCATATTGATTTGTATCAAAATTTTTATCAAAATCAAGCAAGTTTGCTTTTAAATACAGTAGTCCACCTCCAACAGATATTGACACGATTACAATAATTAAGAGCAAAATTTTTACTATATTTTTAATTATTTTTTTCATAATATAAATGTAAGGAAGAATTAAATATTTTTAAATGAAAAGAGAGGCATTATTCTCCAAGGATAAAAAATTAAGATACACACTTGGTAGATTTTGGAATGACTCAAATGATAATAGTTCTTATTCTTTAGTATACAGTTTTCAAGTTGAGAATTAATTCTTTTTAAAATCTACTTATTTACATATAAATAAAAAAAGCCTTTACTTTTAGTAAAGGCTTTTTTTATTGAAATATTTTGAAATTATTGTTTTTCCTGATACTTATAATAACCTTCTACAGGAATCATTAAGTGATCATACCCTGTCCCTTCAAACATAATGTAAGGAGCGCCAGAGTTAAAATCAGTAGTTTGTCCCTTTAAAGAAGCAGGATCTTTTGGCATTAACATTAAGTGGGCGCCAGATTCAATCCATTGACCTTCAGCTGCATCCTCTTTTTTCAAAGTTAATTGTTTAGTGTTGTCTTCACCCATGTCTCCATGAAGCATCCACATCCATCCATCACTATCCATTTCAGGGGTTTCCCCAGACATAAAAGCCATTGCCCATTTCATAGCTTGACCATCCATAACCATTGGCATTGCTTCGTGCGGATCTTTCCACCCATTTTCAGGATCAGACATTCCTCTTGGATTTCCAGCCATTGCAGTCCAGCCGTTTGTACCTTCTCTTAAAACAGTTTTCCCGTCAGAATCAATAACTGTACAGTTTGCAGCTATAAATGATGGAGCACCAGTACTTAAAGCCCATATTTTCCATTCAGTAGAAGTATGTGGACCTTCAGGCTCCCCATTGGTATTTTCTTGTTCAACAACTTCTGGTTCAGGTGCTTTTTGAACAGCATCATTGCAAGCAGAGATTGAAAAAGCAAAAAGTAGTAATAATATTTTTTTCATTTTTTGTTTTTTTAGAATTTTATTTCAATATACGAAACTAAGACTATATTTCAATTTCAAAAAGAGAAACCGAAGCATTCTGATAATGATCTGGAAGGTTTTCAGATACAGATAACTGGGTTAGGCCTAAAAATTTAAAGCCACAATTTGTATAATGTTTTATTAGTTTTTTATTGTGACCAACGGTATCTAATCGAATATATTTTTTGTCATTTTTTAGAGCGTATTCTTTAGCCCATTCTACGACTTTTAAAGCAAAATTATTACCTCTATGGTCTTTGTGTGTTGCAAGTCGATGAATATAAATTGATTTTGAATTATTTTTTTCTCCCCAAATGTATGGATCATCAAATGTTACCGCCCAAACACAAACAATTTGATTTTTGATGATTAACTTAAATTGTCTTTTTTCAATGATTTCATTTTTCACCATTTCTTTATCAAACTCTGGCCAAATATCTATAACTCTTTGTTTTTGATATTCAGTAGCAACTTTATACATTTCAAAAATGAAATCAATGTCAATTAATTCGCTATTTTTAATGTCCATAATATTCAATAATTAATATTTGGTTAAAATAATAAAATGATTGGTATAAACACCATAATGAAATTCATGACATTAATTTTTTTGTCCTATTCTTTGAGTGCTCAAAGAGGAACAACGGGGCAAGAAGTTTTTGCCAATCGATTTCCTAAAGATGTAGAAGCAACTTCAAACTCTTCACTTTTAATTTCAAATGAAACAGATCATGATATCATTGCACTAATAAGAGGTCAATACAATGAATACCTTAGGCATATTTATATAAGAACAGGAGACGAATGGGTGTTTGAAGACATGCCAATAACCAGATTCTATGTTCAATTTAAGGCTAGAGAATTTTATTTTGAAGATCTTAAAAGAACTGTTGTGAATTTTGGGGAAAAACATTCTTTCTATTTTTTTTATGACCCTCAACAACAAGAAGATTATAAGACAATAACTGAGGAAGAATTTTTTAAGTGGTAATTTAATGTATGCTTTTAATTAAAATATTTATATGAATGATTCTTATGTATTAGTAACCGGTGCTTCCTCAGGAATAGGACTTGAAATTTCAAAATGTTTTGCCAAAAGGGGGTTTAACTTAATTTTGACAGCAAGATCAAAAGACAAACTAAATGATATATCTGAGCAGATTAAATCAAAATATAATGTAAACGTTGATTTTATTTCATGCGATTTGAGTGACAAGAACTCACCATTTAAAATTTTTGATTACTGTAGTTCAAAAAATTATGAGGTATCAATCTTAGTTAACAATGCGGGGTTTGCCAATCCTGATAGATTTCATGAGACTTCGATGGATGATGAAGAAAAGTTTATTCGAGTTCTAGGAACATCTGTAATTAGCCTTACTAAAGTTTTTATAAAAAAAATGCTTCAGAAAAAACATGGAAGAATAATGATTATTTCATCCGTAGCCGCTTTTGCGCCTCCTTCTTCTATTCAATCTCTTTATGGTCCAATTAAAACATTTATGAATCGATTTAGTGAAGGTTTAAATTTGAGCTATAATCGTAAAGGAATTACTTCAACAGCTGTATGTCCTGGATATACAGTGACAAATTTTCACACAGCTAGTGGGGTTCAAGATGAGATGGATAGGGTTCCAACTTTTATGAAAAAAGATGCAAAAAGAATTGCTGAGGAAGCAGTAGAAGCAACTCTTAAAGGAAAGAGTCTGTGTGTTCCAACAAAAACATGGAAAGTCATTGTTTTCTTAATAAAATTATTGCCCTCTTCTGTTTTTTCTATGGTTAATAAAGCTATGGCTCCAGGACGATATGAAAAGTAAACGGACTTAGTTTTTTAAACCTAAAAAAACATTAACCCCCTTTGAAACTGGGTTTCCAGACGTTCTTCTAAAGCTAATAACTTGTCCAGTATGATAAATTGCATCAGAGATAGGGCCATTAATTAAGTTCCATATAGGAAATGAAGACTGACCGGATTCTCTTTGGAAAATAATTTTCATATTTTCAACATCATTTGAATTTGCAGATAAAAATTTTTCACTTGCCATCTCTAATTCAATTAGAGTTTCTTTTCTTAAATCCTCAAAACTTTCAGGCATTGTTTTTAATGGACGAACATTAGGAGTAGAGCTTCCAGTATTATTTATAGTCCGAGCTAACCCATAAATATGTCCAAGAGTTTCGTAGCTTGATTGAGCATCCTTAGACGGTCTATATGATAGATCCTTAGTTGTTAAACCTTCAGTTGCCCAATAATATCTAAAACCAACCCCTTGAATCATCCTGGCAGTAATTGTAGAAGAAGAAATTTCTTTTGGAGCTTCAGGGATTTTAGAAAATGGAAGTTTATTCTGGGAGTAGGAATTATTCATAAAAATTAAAAAAAAAAGAGTAAGATTATATTTTATATCCATTTGATTTAGTCTAGTTTTTTATATTCGGAACTAATCAGCAATACGACATTTTGAAGGGCTTGAAGATAATTTTCAAGATCATTGATTCTCAATTCTAACATAGACGCTTTTACTTTTAGAAGATTTTTTAGTTTTTGATCCCGAAGTTTATTAAAAGTCTCATTATTACTTATGTCATAATTGTATTTGTTTTGAGTATTCAATAGCCAACTAGCAATTAAATCAGTATTATTTTTTGTTGCAAGAGCCATCCCATTTACTCTTTCTTGTTGTTTGGTGTAGATTGACTCAATTTCTTTTCTAAGTTTTTTATTTTTTATTTCTAATAATTTACCAGAATTAAGCATGGATTTAAAAAACACTCTTTCGGGTTCCCAAGCATTCCATGATACTAGAAGTAGAAACAAAGACTCTTCATTATATTTTTTTACATAGGAGATCTTACCATCAATATTAAAGTTATGGATGAAGGGATTGTTGCTGTGAATATCAAAAATATCTTTTGGAGAAATAGTTTTAAAATTCTTAATCATCTCATTATTAAGATAATTCATGTTTTTAACTTGTTTCAAGTGTTCTTTTGTATATTCAATATTAGATACCATTTCTTCTCCAAGAGTTATTACCGCATCATTCAAAACACTTTTTTCACTAGCTGCCTCCCTATAATTTTCAACAGAGAATGAGGCGAAAATGCTAATAAAAATAACCAAACCGTCAATAATTAATTTCCTCATAAAGCTTAAATTTTATACAATTTACAGTTTATTTATTTCTTTCCCAAGAAGGTTTTCTAGCTGCTTCTGAACTTAATTTATATCCTAAATAAATTTCAATATTATTTCCATTTAACATTGAATTTTTTGGTCTCATCTCATATCCAACTCCAAAATCTAAATTTTTAAAACCTTTAAATAAAGTTTGAAAACTAGTGTTTTCATTACTTGAAACACCGACTCCAAAAGAAAGATTATCTCCTACATTTAAATTGGAAAGTATTACCATTTGGTTATTAATATCCTTTGCAATACTGTAAATTAATGATGGACTAAAACTTATACTTTCAGTTATGTTTATATCAAAACCAAAGGAAGTATAGATTTGACCATTATCAATTGCCTGAGAAACTATTCCATTTTCTTCTTCATAACGGTTAGATTTTAGTAAGTTATTCATTGATAAAGCTATAAAGTAGTTTTTTCCTTTATAATAAGCACCTAAACCCACTATTGGATTTGAATAATTTTTCACCATACTAAGAGCAGAATTACTTTCTGGCGTGATTCTTTCAATGGAGTTTATATCTATATTATTAAAAAACATTCCTCCTTTTATTCCTAGATTTAAATAGCTGTCATTAGAAAACTGAAGTCGATAACTATAATCAATAGTTGCTGCACCGTGCGATTCAATATTTACTTTTTCATTTTGAACACTGATTCCCCATGAAGCGTTTCTATTAACATTAGAGTTATAAATCATTGACTGAAGACTAGGCCCACCTTCAACACCAATCATGGAGGTCTTATAATTTAACCCTACTAAAGATCCTTCAACACCTGTTGCAGCGGGATTAATTACACTCATGTTTTGTTTGAAAAACAAATAATAGGGCTGCTGTTGGCCAAAGATATTCTGGCCAATTAAAAAGAGGAAAATGATTAAAAACCTTTTAGATATGTTATTTATTTTTTTCGTTTTAATATTTTTAATAGGTTAAGAAAATCCATCCGTCTAATCTTTCTCCATCAGCTTTAATAATCACATAGTAATAGCTTCCAGCAGGAAGGAGTTGACCATCCTGATGCAACCCTCCCCATTGATTATCATAGTTTTGACTTGTAAAAACTGTGTTTCCATTTTTATCAAAAACGCTTACCATAGTTCCTGGATGATCATTAATATTTGTAATTATCCATTTAGATTCTAAGGAATTTGTATTGGGAGTTAATAGTTTTGAAACATTAAACTGTGTTGAAACAACAACTTCAGAAACACAGTCTCCCCATGAAGGTTTATTTCCTGTAACCAGAGGTGAATTCGTTGAAAAGTTTAAAGGTTCTGCTATAATATTGGTTACACACCACGATGATAAATCTTGATTAAATGAAGACGCCTCCCAAAGCATTCCAAACATATTGGATACGTTTGAAGTATCCCAATTTCCAATGTCTTGATTGAAAACAGTAGCTCCATTAAACATTTCACTCATATCTGTGACATTAGAGGTATTCCAACTTCCAATGTTTTGATTGAATGCAGTTGCTTGTAAAAACATATTTTGCATTGTTGTCACATTAGAGGTGTTCCAAGCATTGATGTCTTGGTCAAATGCAAAAGAAGAATTAAACATTAACTCCATTGTAATAACATTAGAAGTGTTCCAAACACTAATATCTTGATTAAAAGCAACGGCTTCAGCAAACATTCCACTCATATCAATGACATTAGAAGTGTCCCAATTTCCAATATTTTGATTGAATGATATTTTTTCAACAAATAAAGAAGACATATTTGTTACACGAGATGTACAAACACAGGTAACATCTTCATTATTTTCAACCATAGCTCTTAGGAGAACTTGATCTACAACAGTATATTCTTTACCATCAACTAATCCTTTTTCACCAATATTGGCTTCTGGACATCGAATTGTAATTCCATTGTTATCCAAATAGATGTTGGGACTAATTATTGACCCACAACTTTCTCCCCAAGAAGGTTTATTACTTTCAATTAAAAGGGAGTTCTTTGAAAAATCAATTGGCTCAGGAGTTATTCCACTTACACACCAGCTAGATATATCCTTGTTAAAGGCAGAAGCACCATTAAACATACTATCCATATCAGTCACACTTGAAGTATTCCAACTTCCAATATCCTGATCAAATACTATAGCTCCATTGAACATCGCATCCATTGTCCTAACATTAGACGTGGTCCAGTTTCCGATATTCTTATTAAATATTGAAGCTCCAAAAAACATTTCTTTCATATCTACTGCAGCTGAAGTATCCCAACCACCAATATCTTGATTAAACCCTACAGCTCCTCGAAACACTTGAATCATGTCCGTAACATTTGAAGTATTCCAGCTTCCTATGTCTTGATTGAAAGAGATGGCTCCTTCAAACATACCATACATATTGGTTAGGCTAGAAATATTCCAACTACCTATGTTTTGATTGAAAGAGGTGGCTCCTTCAAACATTTGTCTCATAGCTGTAACATTTGAAGTATTCCATGCTCCAATATCTTGATCAAAACTGGAAGCATCCTTAAACATAGCTTCCATAATTGTGACATTTGAAGTATCCCAACTTGAAATATTTTGATTAAAATTATTAGTATTACTGAATAGTCCTCTCATATTAGTTATACTTGAAGTATCCCAGCCACTTATATCTTGATCAAAACTTGAAGCTCCACTAAACATCGAACTAATATTTGTAACATTAGAAATATTCCAACCTCCTATGTCTTGATTAAATGATGATGCATCAACAAACATTGCCTTTATATTAGTCGTACTTGAAGTATTCCAAGACCCTATATTTTGGTTAAAAACAGAGGCTCCACCAAACATATAGCTTAAATCTGTTGCACTTGAAACATCCCAACTTGATAAAACTTGATTGAAAGATGTTGCCCGATAAAACATTTCAGTCATTATTACCATATTTGAAGTATCCCAACTTCCGATATCTTGATTAAACACCACATTTTCTTCAAATAATTCACTAGTATTAGTAACTAAAGAGGTGCAAACACAAGTCAAATCATCATCATTACCAACCATAGTTCTAAGAGTGGTTTCATCAACAACAGTATACTCTTTAGCGTTAACAAAACCTTTTTCACCAATAGTGGCTTCTGGACATTTTATTGTAACTCCATTACTATCA